>Ga0214480_100413_pt1 | contig 21888 bp, 13 predicted proteins | sample M1_20Mar14CPVII9_3_FD_165042 | JGI IMG/M metagenome (GOLD analysis project Ga0214480, IMG submission 165042) | Marine eukaryotic communities from Monterey Bay, California, United States - M1_20Mar14CPVII9sort6BwellE17 | ecosystem: Environmental > Aquatic > Marine > Unclassified | place: USA... | reverse complement strand
CGGCCGATCATTGGCGTGCCGGAAGTAGAAATTAGCAACCTCCATGATTGATTTGGGGATATGTATCTTGATTTCGAACATTTCTTCTTCGGTTATTATGAAACATTAGATATCGAACAAACATGATCGAGTCTCTTGCAAAAAAGGATACATTCGTTTGATATTGTATTCAATATCATTATTTCTTTGCTTTTCACCTGTCAAGCTCTAAGTCAAACTGACATGAATCATCCTCATCAATTTGTTGACCACTCTCATCTTCCTCACTTGGCTTTTCAAGTATTTCTCTCTTCTTTGATTCACTAGTAATTTGAGTCATTACCTTTAAAGCAGTAAGAGATTGTGGTATTTCTGAAGGTGTCTCATCATCATTATCATTACACACGTCATTATTATTATTGCCAAATCTATTATTGGGATGCCAAGATTGAGGACCTAACCATTGATCCCGCCGGCCTCCAATACCACCAATACTATAACTTTGTGTTGATGTTGAATCACGTAATGATCCATATGGAATAGCATCATTAGATGATATTACACTATCTGGTAGTTTCACCTCGGGTATGTTGTTTAATTTATCTTGAGATGTTATTGGCCGAGAGGAAAGAAATGGCGCTCGGGGTGCATGAAGTGAGGCAGACAAGCCACTACTGTTCCTCATTGGGTAGTGTTGCATCTTGGATGACTCGAGTATGGATATACTATTGAAATCTGCAGCAATGCTATTAACATTATTTTGTTCACATGATGTGTACTCTTTTTTACCCGATGTCATTTCTCCACTATACTGCTGATCATTATTATCTACGGTGGTGGTACTCATATTGAAATTACTACCTAAATTGCAACTATTACTACCTTCGCCGACTATGCTGGTAGTACTTTCAGCAGTGTTGATGATTGAACTTAGATGACCAACTTTTTTACTTGATTGCTCTTTCATACTCTCTGCTTGGTAAAATAAAATAAATAGAACTACCGACACAACCTTATACTAACAAATAAAAAAGGCGTTAAAATCTGGTATATCGGCAATGGGATCGACGAGTATAGGCTATTGCTGTACTTTATTTACTGCCGCCAATGACAATAGCTGCAAAAGTCAATAAAAATGAAAAGTTACTCTAGTATATTGGTCGGTATCTTTTTTCCGAGAGTACTACTTCTAACAACTTGGCGCCGACATTAATATTATTATCAGCTATGGATTACTTATACGATTCTGCTGTCTTGCATGCTACTCGTAGTAGAGATGTTGAATATATGAATGTTTCAACTGGTGGTGGTCCTGTTAATCGTTTGATCGCTCTTGAGGACAAGGAGGTTGCTAATTTCTACTTCCGGCACGCCAATGATCGGCCGTCGTCATTATTATGTGCTACTACTACTACTATCCTACTGTCTTCTCTACCCACAAGCACTTCCGATAATAATTGCAGTAGAACCATTGGTACGACGGACAACAGCTGCTAGTATATGTAGAAGTTGAGCATTGCAATAAAATATACAACTTCGACTCGATCCAAAATATATCTATTCAAAGATGAAGAACAGTAGTAGTACTAACTCATTTGGCTCAAACCTAAGAAAGTCAGTGAACAAACTAACAGCATCGGCATCGGGTGTATCACTAGCGACATCTGCATTATCTTCATCCGAGGCGTTGAATAATCTTAATTCCATATCAGATTATGACAATAGCAATGACCCGGTCGCCAACATTAGCGGTCCTAATATACTCTCACAGTCATTGGCAGTTACCAATTTAATATTTGGTATATATGGTATTGAATTATGGCATTACAACGAAGCTACTGGAAAGCTACACAATGTTAATCTTAATCCACAAGTCGACAACGACGGTGATGATGTGGAGACTGGTCGGAGGAGTAGCTTTGCTGACAGTATGGCTGCAAACAAGTTTAGTAGTAGTGGAATATCCATCAAACATAAGCCACAGGAGGCTGATGCTGATAATGATTATTCAACAAACAATGCTATTGAGGCATATGAAAGCTTAACAGATACCAGTAGGAAGGATTATGAAGCAGCAAGCCCTGTGGATCCGGGAGTTGGTAAGTATTAATGAACATATCATGTGTCCATATCTTTATATCTTATAAGATCTGCACTTAACTACTCTCCGCGAACTTTTCATAGGTTTGTCGGGTGTATTATGGTCTGAAAGTTCTGGATCTGCACTCCCAATCCCTGGTGTACATCTTCCCAAGATGGGATTATTCCGACATGATGATGATACTGGTGGAGGCAGTAGCAGTGAGCGCAATTTGAACACTTCATTTAGAAGAGCAAGACGAGGATCGGGTATGAAAAGAAGAGGTTCAGTTGGTGGTAACTTAGGGTCATTTAGGAATAAGAGTCCAGGTGGCTCGTTTAGGGGTAAGAATGGTGGTGTCAACTTAGGAAGTCATCAGCTAGTTTGGAGGAATGTTGATGAGTTGGCTAATGATCCAGATCAGGTAAGAATTTGAGACACACATGCTCATATCATATGCACTTTTCTTTTCTCATACCAAATACTCATATCATGTGTTCATATTCACTCTCCTATTACATTAATCATATAGCCATATGACAAACGACTTCAGACGTTAGCCAAAGCAGGGTTCAAGATCGCCGCTGGGATTCCGTTTGATATTAATGGGTATCGAGGCATTGTAATCATGTTCGGCAATCCTTATGCCGAGCCTGAAAAGTTGAACAATCCAGCCAATATTAAGTTTATGTACAGCTCTGCACAGTTAATCGGATCTGCAGCTGAAATGCAAGTTCCTTTGGAGGCAGCCCAAGACTTCAGAGAAGAACTTACGAATAAGAATTGGCGTAGTTTGAAAGTCAAGATGCAAGCCATTGTTCGTTTTGGTGGAGCTCTTCGTCGAAGATCCGATAATGGAGAAGCTCTTAATAGTAGTAAAGGTGAGACAAACAATATGAGTATGAGGACAAAGAGGCGGTCATCCATTATCCAAGCATCTATCTATATTCGTGATAATGCTAAAGAATCACTGGTCGAAGCCAAGGAGGGTGCCAAGAACAAGGCTACACGCTGGGGAAAGAAGATACAGGGCGGGGGTGCCGGTATTCCTCCAGCCTTTACTTGGAGGCAATGTCTTTGGACTTTTATTGGTGTTATGACCACACATACTATCCTATCCCGTATCAATCTCTTGATTATGACCGAGTCTGATAAGGAGTTAGCACTCATCCTTGCTCCACTAGGTATGTTTTTATATGTTGTATGTTTATTCTTGGTTCTACTAGTTTTCGCTCAACTCATCTAATACTACCCTTTCTATCTACTTTATTAGGAGCATTGACTACTTTGCAGTACAACTTAACAGCTGCCCCGGCAAGTCAGCCTAGGAACGCAATTTTTGCCCAAGTCTTTGCTCTCGTTGTTACCATTTGTCTGAGCTACATTCCAGATATTCCCATGTGGTTCCGTTCGGCTTTAGCACCTGCCATTGTTATCCCAGGCATGGCCAAGTTGGGTATCATTCATCCACCGGCTGGAGCGGCGGCCATTGTGTTCTCAACTTTGACAGATAATAGGTGGAATCTAATGGGCATCTTTCTTTCCGGTGTGGCAATCTCAATCATCACTGCCGTAGGTATTAATAACATGAGTGATCGACGTCAGTACCCAACAAGTTGGTATTTGATTAGCAAGGCAAGGAAGGCTTTTTGAACATGCTAACGTTAGCATGAGAGGAAAACAGTGTACATTTGTATAGGTAGGAATAGAAGTAAGACATAAATAATGATCTAAATTAAGTATCTCTTATATATGTATTGCCCTCTCAGCCCTAGAAGAAGGAGCTTATTACACTGCCACCATCACCCCTCTTCTTTTTTCTCTTTGATGACTTCTTCACACTCTTTTTAGGTGCGAAGAAGAGATCCCCAGCAGTATCTTCTGGTATACTATCTTCTTGAATTGTTTCTGTAGTTTGTGCAGGTTTGTACAACACAGAGTTCATTGCATCCCAAAGACTAAAGCCTTGTGACTGACTCTCTGTTGATTCTTGAGATATTGAAGGATGATCGATACTTTGACTTGCTCTGGCCATCGACTCTACTGACTTCATTGCTCGTGCAACATGTTCAGACGAATCCTCGCCCGTCATACCGGTCGGAGGGACGTATCCATTCTTCTTAATAAAGTGAAGCTCTCGACTCATGTTCTCTGCTGCTACTCTCAAGTCGTCTACACCGCTCAATGCAACTGAAAATGCCTTCATTTCCATATCAGCCCTCGTTCTTTCTTCTTTGAGCTTTTCTTTGAAATCATCAGACTCATTCTTATATAATTCAAGCTGTCTGCTCAACTCTTCATTCAAACTGCGAAGACCTGTATTCTCGGCTGCGGCAATATCTGCATCACCACCACCTCTTGTATACTCTCTTGTACCAAATGTCAAATCTTCTTCTGTCACCTGCTGTGTTAAGGCTTCCAACTCTGCACCTTGTGTACTCACTTTCAATTTCAAGCGTTCAATCTCAAGGTCTTTCTGCATTCCAGATTCGGCAAGGTTCTTGAGCTCGTCATACTTTCGTATCATATCATCGGCAGAAAAGGACTCTTCTTTATTTCTTGATGCTTCTTGTGCAGCTAGGAGTTCATTACTAAGACGTTCTACCTCGTATTGAAGAGTAGCGATATCGTCACAAGGACTCTCTTCGCTGATAGATTGGCTTCTAACAACACTGTCAGTTCCATTTCGTTGGCCAGGCTTGAGAAGAGACATCTCTTTACGAAGACTAGCCTCTCGTGCCATGGCTTCGTCAGCACGAATCGTTTCTGCCTTCAGCCGTACTTCAGCCTTAGCAAGTCTTGTTGTCAAATCACTAGATGATACATCTTGCAAGCTATCAACCTCATTCCGTAAATCTGCGTTCTCTCTCTCCAAGTCTGTAAGTGATGAGAATTGTTGCTCGGCTGTTTCGAGTATCTTGGCATTGGCTTCCTTTAGCTTGGCAATCTCTTTCTTGAGCTTCTTTTCTGATGATGACTTTGCTGCTGCCGAGTCTACGACTGGTGAAGACCGTGCCTGTTTTAGATCCTCACGAAGCTTTTCATTCTCCTCACTCAATCTCTTAAGGTCTCTTTCTGAATCAAACGAGGTATATTCTGATGATGGAGCTGCTTGCGGCGGCTTCTTCTTAATCCTTTCAAGCTCTTTCTTCAATGAAGTAATCTCATCCAGATCTTCTTGTTTTGATTCGGTATCATTTCGACTCGATGTACCATTTGCAGCTTGGGCAGAAGTGGCCAACTCGTTTCTTGTGGATTCCAACTCTTCTTTCAGTGATGTAATTTCACTTTGTAAAGCATCAATCTTTGAGGATGGCTCGGGGTTAGACTGAGGTTTAGGCGCAACAGCAGATGCTTTGCTTAGCTCAGTCTTCAACTTCTTGATCTCCCTCTCTTGTTTTCGAGATAGGGATGTGGCATCATCTAACTTCTTTATCAACAGTTCTTTAGCATCTGGCTCATCATCTTCTACTTCACTATCAACAACCACACGATTATTAGCCTCCTCCAACTTGACTTCTAGTTGAGATATTGACTCTTGGGCTGTTTCTAGCTGTGTTTGTCTTGAATCTGCTAGTTGAGTTGCCTCTTTAGAGCGTTGTTGTTCCTCCTCAAGTTGCTTCTGAGTACTTGCCAACTCTTCCTTGAGTTGATTCAACTCCTCTTGTATACTAGTCATCATATTAGACTCCTCTTCTTGTGCGGCGGCAGCAATCGTGGCCTCTTCTTCCTTTAACTTGGCAGCGGCGGCCTCTTCGGCCTCCTTCTTTGCTTCTGATTTCACACGATCCATCTCTATTCTCATTTGTTCCATTCTTTCACGGAACTTATCACGTTCTCCGGCAACATTTTGCAAGTCCTTAGCTTCAGTTTTACGCTTTTCCAATAGTTGCCGAGATTGCTTCATTCGAATGACACATTGAATTACAATGGCGGCACGTCTCAACTTATTCAGCTTCTTATACCGAGCCCGTCCTATTGAGCCGCGATGCATACGTTGACACCACCGAGTAGCGACGAGTACCGCAAGGTATACAGTTCGAGCTTGATGCTGTCTATAAACACTTTGTATTCTCTTGGCATTGAAGTTTTCACGAGCAACTTGTACTTTCCTTTCAGCAATAATGACACGGACCCAACATTGTAACTGCAGGTTGGATTGACAATACTCGATATAGGTACGGTGATGAATGTATCCTCGTGCAATGGCCTGCACTTTAATCGCGGCAGTGGCCATAAAGTCCTTACGCATTTTCTCAAGTATATCAAATGCTCGGCGTCGAAGGAATACTTTTGTTTTACCAACCTGAATACCCACGGCTAACAAATCAACCTTGTCTCCGCTAGAGCTCGATTTACTCTTCTTATCCGAAGTTGCTGCTGTAGCTTGAGTTCCCGACTTGTCTATTATCTCCATCATCTTCTTGGCAATAGTATCAACCAATACCACAACTGGCTTAACCTTTCGTGATGATGATTTGGCTGCCTTCTTCATCTCACGTGATCCCAGTGTTCGATAACGAGAAACGAATTGTGAATGGCTATACCGTTGTGGATACCCTACTCGACTTACACGTACAGCTTCGACTACGCCAGCACATCTCAGTTGTTCGACAATCATTAACGGGTCAAAGTTATCAGGCACTAGATCACCATTCGGCTTGAGACATCGGACGTAATGAGGTGATGTTAAATCAATCTTTGCCCTGAGAGATTGTAATTGACTAGCAAAGTGACCTCCAACAGTCTTAGTCTTCTTCTTCCCCCCAGCTCGGACTGGCTTGGCAGGCTCAGGTGCTGACGATGCGCTAATAATGGCTGCCAACTCCTTCACGAATGCACTCGATGATGAAAGTAATAGATCTGTAGCCTCACGGGGTAACTCATCTTTATTCTTCTCGACGAAACCATCGGTATCATATTCAACCAAACCAGCATAGTGAAAGACTCCAAATTGACGTGCACCAACTTGACGAAAGTTGGCCTCAAATCTCGGCTTGTTGGTTAGCTTTTGGTACAAATCGTCTGTTGTGATTCAAAGGTATTATATTGTGAGAGGCGTGCTTTGAAGATATACAAGAATCACACACATTACAACATGATATACTCACTAGCAAACGTCTTATCTGTAGTGCCCGGAGCACGACACTGATCATCCAATATGTTAAGTATACCATATCCCTTCTTCCATATCAGATCCAACGCATCTTGATTATCAGGAAAAGAAATGAATGACCATTGTATACCCTCTTGTTCATACTCCTCTTGTTCATTCTTTAATACAAACAAATTGAACTGTTGTTGGAGGGCCTCATTGCAATAGTTGATACATAGTTGTTCAAATGAGTTTGTCTTGAAGGATTCAAAACCAAAGATATCCAAGACACCAATGACTGCACTGCCTGAATCTCCACTACTTCCCCTTCGTCTAGACTTGGTATCAACAGTAGCACTCTTCTTAACAGTAATACTTGAATTAATCATCTTGACAATATAATCAAACATGGCACTATACGTAGCCTTCATTAACGCTTCCAATCCCTTCTCGGCTGTATCCTTCTGCACTGCCCTTGTATAACTCTGTCCACGTGCCTCAATCTTGAAATAACAAATTGCTTGATTTAAATTCTCTTTCGTTACACCCAACAATTGCAATATCGGTTGTAAATGTACATTCTCAGTATCAATTTCACATTCCTCACCCTGCTTCGTCGGGTTAATAGTTAAATTACTCAAATGCAATACCGCACTGGCAATACTAAATACATCATTCTGTTGCTGATCACTAAATCCCATAACATCTAACGCATCAATTAAGTCTTCATATGTATCTGTATCCTTTACACCATCCCTTCTATCATATGTCCCTGAACAATTTGTTATATTAAAATCTTCAATGGTATACTCACTTAATAACAAAGTATCCAACTCATCATCACTCATACCATTTAACATTTCATAGAAAACATGATAATTACGTTCCCCGACTTGTTGGGATATTAATCGGACTTTTTCTAATAGATATGTTTCAATGGATGCACCGACTAGTGTACCCTCGTTGTTGAATTTAATTTCAATAAATTTACCAAATCTTGATGAGTTGTCATTACGAATTGTACGGGCTGTATAGTAAGAATAAGAGGGGAGGAGATAAGTACAGGAGGTATTATTAAGTGTAAGATTTCTTGTGTGCACACGACAACAAAACAAATGAGAACTAAGAAACAAATGAAGCACTCTTACCATTACCAAATGATTCCAAAATTGGATTAGATTGCAATACCTGTTGTTCAATCCCAACTTTATCTTCCTCTTTACCACCTGCACCTCTTTGTAACGAGGCACGTAATGATCCTTCCTCAACAATACTAGGTCGTTTACTCGATCCTCTTGATCCCTTCTTTTTATATGTCTTACTTGGACTTTCACCTCCATTGTTATTATTTGCTGCCTGTTGTTTGGCATCAGCACGACGTTCTGATAATGTAGCAAGATATTGCATGATGAACTTGGTAGTGACTGTTTTACCTGCACCACTTTCACCAGAGACTAGTATAGATTGATTACATCCATTTCCACTTCCTGCTGTGTTTGACTTGCTATTGCCGGTCATATCCATTTTTAACATCATACTACGATATGTAGCATCGGCTAATTCGTATACATGTGGTGATAACTCTTCTTCTTCTCCTGCTTTATTTGAACCACTACTACTTCGTCTCTTATTCTTCTCCTCTCCCTTATCCCCACTACTACCTCCAGTGATACCCAACATTTTCAATTCACCCCGTTCCCAATACCTCTTCATTGCCTTATCTGAATATAAATTAATACAACTTTTAAATGGATTTAATGCAATTAGTATTGGACCAGTATTTGTATATATCAAATCTTTTTGATATCGTTTACGTAAACAATGTACTACTGCTGGTTCATGTAAATGTGTTAGGGTGATTAAATCATTGGGATATCCTACTGCCTCTTCTCCATTGAAGTTTACTTTTGGTTGTGAAGTGTCTGAATCGTAACCTGTATAAGAATCGTCATCATCATCACCATGATAATTTTGCATAACTACATTACCATTTGTAATTTCATTACCGGGTATTGATAATTCTAAATGATTATATTGTGATTCAACATCTTCAATTTTAATTTGTATTTCTTGACTATCGTCTAATATACCATCGGCTGTATTGGTGGGTGAGCCTTCGGAGATTATTGATGCTGTTGTCCATCCCCAATTTATTGTTTCGGAATCTACATCAAGGTCGGAGGATTGTTTGCCTGTTGAGGCTGATCGAAGTGGTGTGGCAGATTTTGACTTTGGATGGAGGATTGTATGTATTGTTGTGGTTGATATCCATATTTTTGTTGATGAGTCGGTTGCCATTTTTATATTGTTGTGTATAATTGTATAGTAGATCACGGTAGTTTCTTAATGTGTGGCTACTACTATATAATAGAGCAATGTATACCTGCTCGGTGTCAAAAGGAATATCGAAATCGAGTCGAGTTTATTCCAAGTTTTCTTTGCAATATAATGCTCTACTTTTCTGCTTATGATATCGCACCGCCCGACGACCGCCCGACAATCTCTACTAACTATTAACTAATATATGATAAACTATATCACCACCATGCCTTTGCCTCTCCGAATAATAATATAATAGTCATCTGGTCATTGAGTTGAGGCATAAAGATAAGCCCATTTTAATGAGGTGGGCTTAGCGATCAAACAGAAATAGGGCCACCACCAGTTGAATCAACTATTGTGCCATACAATATCTCTAGTATGAGTAGCATGCAAGGCAGGAGTGTGAAGGTGTAAGATCCATATAGCTGATGATAATTGATGACGGCGGATATCGGCAAAAAGTGAGGAGTTGTGATGTACTCTCAAAAAAAAAAGATATGACGCCCGACTGGGGATACTTACTTATGATCGTCGGCTACTAGTTATGTCCCTTTTATATCATTCAATGCTAGACGATCAGACTGTGTCTACCCTACTACTCTTAATCATAACCGTATCCTTCGTAATCACTAATTCAACGATGATGAACACATCATGTGAACAAAAGTTAGAACATTGTGATGATAATAATCTGATTGGTGATAGTACTAATGTTGACGCCGTTGATAGTTTATCGATGTGTGCAAATTGTGGTAAAGGCGAGGGAGAGAGTGGTAAGCTCAAATCATGCAACGCATGTAAGGAGGTTCAGTATTGCAATAGAGATTGTCAATTAGCTCACTGGCCTATGCATAAGAAAGCATGTAAGAAGCGTGCTGCTGAGTTACATGAAGAAAAGTTATTCAAACAGCCACTGCCTCCAGAGGAATGTGCACTTTGTTTTCTAATTCTAGAGGATGGAAGTAATACAGAAACTTTTAAATCATGCTGTGGTAAGCTAATCTGCAATGGTTGTATTTATGCGATGAAGATAAGCGAAGGAAAAGATTTGTGCCCCTTCTGTAGAAAACGAAGACCTAAAGCAAGAGAAGTAATTGAACAAGTAAAGAAACTGATGGATAATGGAAATGCTTACGCATTTAATGTTCTCGCAAATTTCTATGAAGATGGATATCTTGGTTTGCCACAAAATTATCAAAAGGCACTTGAATTGTATCTTCGGGGTGGAGAACTAGGTTGCGCTGGGTCGTACTACAACATAGCTAAATTCTATAGGCTTGGAATAGGCGTGAGAATGGACGTGAAGAAAGCTCAACATTACGCTGAGCTTGCGGCTATGAACGGGGATAAGCAAGCAAGGCATAATCTTGGTTGTATAGAACTTAGTGCAGGTAATATTCTCAGCGAGGATACAAACACTTTATCATTGCAGCACGTGCTGGGTCTGACAAATCTTTAGATAATGTGAAGCATGGTTTTAAGGTTGGAATTGTTACAAAAGAAGAGTATGAAAGTACATTGCATGCGTATCATGAACATTTAAATGAAATGAAGAGCGAGATGAGAGACAAAGCAGCATCTTATTATATTGCTGGAGGATTTGGCAAAAATTGGTAATAGTTACGCGAAGAAGCTTTGGGTTTAGCAATACATAATGTAGAGATAGTCGTGTTAATACAACTTAGTAGAGACTTAATAATATCGATAACTATCATAGTCAAACTTTGCAGCCATGTCTCTCTGATCACTCTTTATCGAATCTAAATATACTTGTCGACCGTGTAAAGCCGCCTCATAATCTTTCTTTGTTGCATGACCCGACATGTACAACCTTTTGATTTCCTCGACCGCCATATCACTCCCAAAACCTGCTGCAATCAAGTAGTGTTTGATTCTCCTACTTGCATTGAGCTCAAGCGACCCTAAGTTGAATCTTGCATCAACGTGACCCCCAATAGCTGCTTTTTCGTAATGATACTTGGCTTTCTTTCTATCCTTTATGACGCCATTCCCAAGATAGTAACAAATTCCAATATTGTAATGTGCTGGTGAATTACCAAGTTTTGCTGCCCTATGCCATAATTCTAATGCCTTCGTATGACTTTGTGCGTAACCAAACTTCCCTTCATTATAGTGAGACCCTTGAGCATTCAAAGCTATGGCATCACCCAATTCGATACGCTTCTCTTCCCTTTTGTTATCGTCTTTATCAGTTATGGCCGGTGGAGATCTACAAAAAGGACAAAGGCGTTTCTTAGAGGATAACTTTACAGCAAAAATACATCCACTGCATACAACTTTTCCACAACATGCATAATATTTACTTCCGGTTGTATGTAATTTTGGCAGAGGCAACATGCAGATTGGACAGTCTTCATTAGGTGGTGGTTGCTTGAATAAAGCTTCTTCGTGTAACTCAGCGGCACGCTTCTTACATTCCTCTTTATGATGAGGTCTATGTTGTATCTGACATTCTCTATTGCAATATTTGACCATTTTACATGCCACACATGCTTTTAGTGTAGTATTGCCATCCTCCTCAGTTTTACCGCAATTAGCACATGACATGTTACATGTTCTTCTTATTATTATCGTCTGAGCTCATTTTTATAAATGCACATACGCCGACTACAGCACAAAGAATTGCACCAGTGACTATGTGAGAAATGATATGAGGAGGTAACCGTAAGGGCATCAACTACAACAGAGGAGAGTATCTCGCTCACCTCTAACCTCACCAAACTTGCGATTTGCAAAACTCAATAACTCTCAACTCTCATAAAAGGGAGTTGCTCTCACAGTTAGCGATCGAACGATCAACAGTACCAGTTGAAGGAACTACTCATAATCAACTAATAGTAGCATGTATGTACAGGACATGGGTAGCACATTAAGCAATCCGTATGTATAGCTGATAATAAATAATACTATACAGATGTAGTCTACATTGCTCTTCTTCTCTGCCAAATTCAAGTACGATACCTTACGATATCGATCACTCTCAACACACATCTCCTCAACACTTATCACTTCAAAGGTGGTATCAATAGAATGGATTATCGGCGGCTAGAAGAGCTAGTATTATTGCTTATCATCTGTCTGCTGTTCGGAGTTAGTAGTTGTATTGCAAATAATATGAACCATCTTATGCAAACTGGCAGATCATATCATATGAACAAAATGCTTGCTGGATTTGCTTGTAGAAGAAGTACGAGAGCATTATCTTCTACTAATCCTCATACTGCATACACCACAGATATGCAAAACATTAACCAAAGAAAGAGAAGACGGCGTGGCGCAATTCATGCCACTAAGAGGATACAACAATATGATAACTTTATCCTTGCTGCTAAAATATCTGATAATGAACAACCAATTTCATTAGTTACACAATATACAATCAATGATTCGATATGTCCACCAACAGACATTGAAACATTAAACAAAGTAGTTACCAAACATATACATACATTACCAAGATATTGGAAGTCGAAACCAATTGCTAAACATACTTCTGTTGCATTTCAGGAGGCATTGAATTTTATATTGCAACATCCACAAAGAACAACAGCATCAACTTCAGATACTACCAAAACTAAAGTGATAATAGACGGTGGATGTGGTACTGGCAGATCCTCATTTCTATTAGGTGAAATGCACAAGGATTGTTTGGTCATTGGTATTGATCAATCTTTATCTAGACTAAGTAGGAATAAAGGATACAACAACAATATACAAGAAAGTAATGACAATACAAGTGAAGGTGACAATGTTCTCCTGCTACGAGCAGAGTTAGCAGACTTTTGGAAATGTATACTATCCTCTCCTGAATGGCAAGAGAATATACAAATACACAAACACTATGTCCTTTATCCAAATCCATATCCAAAGAAATCTCGATTAAAGAATCGATGGTATGCTCATCCTGCTTTTCCTTTGTTAATGATGTCATCAGAAGGAGCTGAATTGATAGTGAGATCGAATTGGGAAGGATATTTAAAAGAGTTTAGCCAGGCTGTGAATGTTTGGAGCGAGACGGGGGCTAATTACGAGGACTTTCATGGAATGATAAATAGTTGTGAATCAGATGACGACGAATGGCATACGACAATTGCATCATCGTCGTCATCTACTGACTTGAATGTTGTCGGTCCAGATCGAATGAATATTGATATTTCTGAATCCTTAACTAACTTTGAGGCCAAATATGTTGAAATTGGTGAACCTATTTACGAGCTCAAGATTCGAGAGGCAATACAATAATCTATTTTAATACCAGGGAGAACTGCAAACTAGCTAGATTACTGCCTTCTTCCCTTCTCGTATGAGTAACTTATCTACTTTGGTGACCTTTTTCGCTTCCTCACATGATCTTTGACTTGACTCAAGAAACTCGTCTTCTTCTTCGGCGGCTTCTTCTTCGCAGACTGTTTTTCATCTCCTTTACCACCATCCTTCTTGCCACCAGCAGAACTTGGATTGAGTAGTTTTGATGATGGAGTATTTGGTACACTATTTGATAACTCATTCAATGCAGCCACTGCATCAAACTCGGATGCATGCATATTGGTGAGCATATTTGGGGCATGCATATTGGTAAGCATGAGACTATTATCACCAGGCCCCGACATCGGTCCAAGGTGTGTTCCAAATTGCGATAGAGGAGTCATCTTAGTGGGAGACATACTCATACTCATCTTGCCGGCAGTACTTCTGCCATCTGGAGAGGCCATCAATGCATTATTAGCTGTCGTCTCTTGGCCACCACCAGCACGACTCTTGTCAGACATGAAATACTGAAACAACTCGGGATCCATTGTAAGTTCTCCAGGATTTGCTGTACTGCCCAAGTTACTACTTGCTGCCATTGATTCGTTCTTCCCTGGTGTTCCGAGATTGAATGAGATTGCAGACGTCGGAAGAGAGGATGGGTATTCTTGACTAGCATTTGCTGCGATTTGCTTTGGAGGTGGGCTAGAGTAAGCTGCAGAAGATCCTTTTCTCTTTCGTGAATTTGTCTTCTCCATGACACCTGACAGGAGACTCTTGCGTTTACCATTGGAGGGCGATTTAGCAGTACTAGAGGTTGTAGTATCTTTCTTTGCACTTGGCACAAAGTTACTTTCTGCAGCACCTGCCTCAATTAGTCTTTGCATACCGCTTGCCTGAGACCAATCATCGGTATTATCGAGAATCTTCTCCACACCCATTTTTGTATCCTCTTCCATAAGCCGAGAGTGTTGTGAAAAGCCTCCAAGAACAGATGCAACATCTCGAGTCTCGGGGTCAACTTCGGCGGTATTAGCGACTGTTTCCATTGCTTGGGAGAGAGATTGGGCAGGTGGTACATCGTGCCTTGCTTTTTTATTAGGTGGACTTCGAGTATGTGGGGAATGAACTGTTGGTGCACTCTTGATTGGCGACACTGGTGGGCGTTTCTTCTTTTGTTGTGCTATTGCAGCCGCTTGTTGAAAGATTTTAGCAGGAGATGTTGTTGAGATTTGTTGACCTCCGGCTGAGATTTGAGCTGACGATGCTGGTGGTTGTGGCGGTACTGCAACTTGAGCGACTGGTAACCTATTTCTCATATCAACTTGAGCCGCTGCCTGTAGGAAAAGATCAGCTGGAGATTGCATTGGCCTCCATAGCCTCCTTTCTGCTGTTGTGGGTGTCTTGTGTTTATTATTGATTGTTCTCTTCTTTTGAACAGAGTTTGGCTTGACTATGGCACGCTCTGGTCGTTTTATGTACTTCATATTCATCCTACAGATTCCCTTGGGTATACGACGTTGTAAGACTTGGAATCGTTTTCTAATATGACCTCGATCACGATGTGGCATAAGTCTGGTAGATATATCTGCCCATGCATTACCCATCACTGGAACAGCTTTAAGCATGGCAATATCTTCTTCCAATGTCCAACGGTGTACATTCATCGTTGTTGGTGCCCTGGGGATTGATATTGCTGCTACCTTGGCCGGGTCCAAGGCAGTGCCTTTAACTAGGGAAGGTATCGGCGGCATCTTTCCATCTTTATCAATTTCTATTCCATTTGCCTTGAAGATAAGGAAGCATAACTTGTTGTAGCGTTGTGATATTGAGTTGACGATTCTGTCAGGTAGAAATCTATCCGAGACTAAGCACCATTCTTTCTCCCCATATAGATTCACTCCTCTTAATATCAAATTATCCTCGCCGGCGGTGAAACTATGCTTATTGCGACGTAGTTCAGCCTCTTGTTTCTTCGTTAGTGGGCGTTTTACCGTGCTTGCATCTTCGAATATCTCTGGAACGTGAGTGAATACTTCACCGAGGTCAGATGGTGGTGGTAGATATCGCTTATTGATATCGGATTTAGCATGCTTCAGTAGAGCTTCACAAGCTTTTCCATGCTCTTCGAGTGCCAATATATTGATCTCGTTATTATCCTTTCCCCTTCCTCGTCCCATCAAATGCGTGTCTTTGACAGAATCAACAGAGTTGTCTAATGCCGTAAATGTTTCTTTGAGATGTGACAAACCGCGTATAGCAAACACAGATGTACGACCTTGACCAAGTGCCGTGGACGATGAGGGAATAAAAGGTTTAGCTGGTGATGCTGGTTTGTTCTTATCTTCCGTAGTCATTTCCATTTCTCGTTCTAGCAATGTTTTGGTAAAAGCTAATCGAGTAAGACGTCTAGAACCCTCGTTGGAATCCCCTCCCATATTCTGATCACTATTAGTAGGCGGCACTTGATTCATGGCATTTCGTACTGTATCTTTCCAGTTCTGTGGTAAAGTGTTAGGCAGAAAAAGAAGAGGTGAGGCTCTGTGGCTATATACAACAACAGTTCACAACAGCACAGCATAAAAGAAAAAACATACCTGCTCTAAATCTTGCAACATGGCCGCGCTGCCATCTAAGCCCTCACTCAATTCCTCAGGAGATTCGCCGCCAAAGAAATCATTAACATAAGAACATCCCGCCTCGGCAGGTCTTTGGAATGTAAGTGTACGTGTATCTAATCTACTCTCTGGTAGTGATGAGCCCTTCTTGCGTCGAATAGGGACAGGTGATGGTGTGTTTGCAGTCAACTTTCCATCCTTTCGTACCTTTTGAACAAATGCAGCTCGTACTGACAATGCAGATTGTTGCAGTAGTAACTGATGATGAGATGCCATTAGACTTCGTAAACGACTTACTTGCGCCTTGCTTATGGCAGGTACTTCAATTGCTTGGTTAGGATCGGTAATCCGTCCTCCCAATCGATTTGGTGTGGTAACAACAGTAGTCGAACTCTTGAGTTTTCTAGTAGTATACCCCGGGGTGGTAATACTCTGTTGTTGGTGACTACCCTGAATTGGTGTCTTCCCGCTTGGACCCATTTTCTTCCTTGGTGTAGCTTTAAATGGTTTTGGTTTACGACGAGCCTTGCCAGTAACACTTGCACTTCCACCCTCACCAATCAACGACGCCATGACTGCCGCCTCGAGGTCCTCTTCCATCAAACCCTCAATCTCTCCAAACACATTCATCAGCTCTTCATCATTAGCATCTTGGTGAGGTAATGGACTAGGAGGGAGATTCTGTTTATATGGTGATTCAGGCTGCATTGAACTCGCTTCTCCATTTTGAGCACCATCTTCCATCTCGTCATCGTCGTCTTCATCATCATCATCCCCATCTTCATCACTCGTTAATTGATAACTAACATCATCTTCATCCATCGTTTCAAATGCACTACCTACAACACTATCCTTTCCTGCGGCACTGCCTCTACTTTTAATACTTTTTAATGTATTAAATGTTATGATAGATTGATCATCACTCATTAAACTTCTCATGAAACGTGCATACTCATCATCTTCGCCATATACAGAGACATCTGAGCGTGACCTAAGTGGTAGAGGATTATAAATCGATGATGGTTGTGGACTTCTTTTAGTCCTTTTACTACTGCGGTTACTAATCTTGACATCCTCATCTGAGTTTGCATTTGAGTTTGGTAAAGATTGAGTAACCTTATTAACAGCAGATGTGTCAACTTGAAAACTCTCATTAGCATCGTCTGGTAACCTCCCTTCCATAATGGCACGTGTACGTTGAGCATTCTTGAGAGCCTCCTCCTGTTTCTTTAATGCCCGTCCTTCTGGACTATTTGGGTGATAGACTTTTGGTTTCCGTGGCCGTCCTGGTCCGCGTTTACCAGCAGCAGATGAACCGGCGGATGATTTAGTTGCACCACTATTAACTGAATTATTAGTAGGTGATTTGACTTTTTGTTTTTGTGCACGAGATGTGGACTTCTTCCCCGCTGGACTAGAAGAATCTTGCATGGCATAGGCCAAGGCAGCACGTTTACGTTCTTCCAATGTTTTCTTATCCGCATCATTTTCTGGTGGAGGGATGGATACACGCCCCTTGGATGTTTTGGTTGCAGCATCTGTTTGAGATTTTTTACGTGAAGAGGATATACCTGCCGATGGCTGCTGCTTGTCACCACCACCACCGCCTTGAAACAGAGCTGATAATGATGCTGGTGTTTTTGATTGAGGAGGTACCTTTTTAGCAGATGCAGAGGTATTAGATTTACCACTCGCCTCACCACTATTTTTCTTCGGTGTCTTCGCCTTAATCCTTGATGAAGATCTTTTCGGAGATATATCGTCAGGCTCCATCTTGTGTATATCCTATATCTCTATATTTCATATATTGTGGGTATAATACCCCAGTTCCGTGTGTGTATATATTGTAGGAGATGTATGTTTGGATATCAATTAATTCTGTGGAGTTGGTTGAGTTGGTGAACCTAAATAAAAAATGTTTTCGGGATACTGATAGGCTCGACCGATTGCAATGAAACTCACGCCAATACTGACCGCGGGGATAAAGAATATTATGCGCAATCTTAATAGCCGTGAGATGGCGTACTATTGGTGAATTAGGGCCGCCGTGTTTGTTAGTAAGGTGTTGCAGTGAGATGGGTGAACTTGGCGCGGATACCGTTTATGAGAGTTGTCTTGATCTGCAAAGGCGCAGGTGGCCGGGTGACGGGTGATGAGAAACTGAATATTGTAGACAGTGATTGATAATTAAGTTAGACAATTGCCGCTGCTATTAACCAACTAGATTATATCCATATATCCATAGACAACAACAGCATTACATAGATTAAACAGTCTGAAGGCAAGTCTGAAGGCAAGATGTAGCCATAGTATTGTTAAGCCCAGTCACTAACTTCATCAGACTCGAAGTTCCCATGCACCATCCTGGGTGCTACTCCTTGTACATATAAATTATAAGGTATACATTCGTCGACGAGTATGCTTATGTAAGAAAGTGAAAATTGAAATATATTAGTTTATGATATAATAATAATATATTAGACAAAATGAGTGAACAACTAATACAACAAAATGAGGTGCACCATCACCAACACCACCAACAACAACCACCAATAACAACCACAACTATTGATTTTATGGATTTAGTCAATTCCGGCTTCTCGACATTATACAGACACAATAAAGATTTAGATGGAGCAGCAGCTAAACATATGAGATTAAAGTATACTATCTTTTTAAATTGTTTAGACGCTAAAGGATGGAAACCATTGAAAAGTCTTAGTGGTGAGGGTATATTTGTTAGTCCTGAGCATGCTCCTCCTGATTATATTGATTATGCTGATCAGGATTCTGCTACTGATGATGATGATGGTTTTGATTTTGAGAATTCGATTGAGGGTGTAGCATATGTCCATCCATGTAATTACGGCCACCACAAAAGTGATAAAACTTTAGACCTTTACAATGAACTATATGCGAGGGAAGTCTTGGGTTCTGAAATTGGCAGGAGATTAATTCAACAGCATTTACCAACAACACTATCATCTACACCAATGGAAGTAGATCAAGTACAAAATGACAATAGTAAGAAATTAGTGAATGATACTTTCAATTATATATTGGGAAGCCTCAAAGGGCTATCGATTGGAGGAGGTACTAATTTACGTCAAATTGATGATGCATTAAGTGTTAGTACATCGGTACAAGAACTACTTGAGGTATTGAAGGATCGACACCTCGAGATGGAGAAGAAGAAGCGGCCGTTAGATTTAGTACCACAGAATGAATTAGTAGCGGATAATACACATGATGAGAAGAAACAACGAACCACCGATACTAAACAAGGTATTGCTGTAAAGGAAGATGATATTTCTACCTCTGTTCCTATGGAAGAGGATTCAGATGTTAGTGTAGTTGAAGATGCCTCCCAAACTGTGGAGTTTGAATTTGAAAACACAACTGGAAACACTTCTAATACTTCTGTCAAGGAAGACGGGCCAGAAAAGTATCCCCCTTCTATGAGCTCAATGGCCACTCTTCAAGATGATTTTGACACTACATCCGATAATGAATCAGACGATGAAGTAACAATAGATGGCACGGTTAGTGATAATGTTAAAGAGGATGATAATGATGAGAGTATTGGAGCTGAAATAATGAGTCGGTATAACAAGCAAGTTATCATAGATAACTGCACAAAGATGGATATTTTTGCTCCAGCACTGTATTGGTTAGATGTCATGATGGAGAATGCCGATGTTTCACCTGCCATTACCAAGAGAATTGGTATTATTTATCAATCCCAATACAAAAAAGTTATTGCATTGATCAAATCAGCTTTACCATCATCAACGGAAGAGGAGACCGCCAAGCCTAATGCTACATTTGTATCGGTATCAACATTGAATAATGAACAAGTGGCACAGTTAGATGTCATCTGCAAAGAAACAGCACAGCTTATACAAGATGAGTTTCCTGGCTATGCTGGTGATTTACTTGAGTCGATTGAGTTGATGCTTCTTGGTCGAGTTTCAACGCGTACAGGAGATTATAATAATGGCAAATCACAAGGAGCTAGCTTGTTGGCCATTATAAAACTACTCTATGAAAATAAACACTTCAAACTTCCGGTAGTATTAAATAAAAGGTTTATGTTGGCAATTGGTTACGATCGGAAGTATCCAGAACGGTGCGATGCACTATATGAAGCCATCAAAGCAACCCTCTTCAGTAAATACGGAGCCGTTCAACTATTCATCAACGACTCACTTCGTACGTTTTATGGGTCAGTACAACATCGCTATTTGCATGGGGTACTCAAGGCACTCAACCCCAAAAGAGATATTGATATTAACTTTGGTAGTAACGGCCTCATGCCAACGGATGGAAACGGGCCTGTCATTGATACCGTCAACACACGTGAACAACAGTATAAGGATCTAGAGACTAAAATTTCTCATATCTCGGCATCAAAGAGTGTTCCTGTTGATCCTAATTCAACGGATCCTCCTCAAACTGAGATTGATGCACTAACTAAAGAGCTCTATGAGTCATGGAGAGCTGCTGGTAGAATCCCAGACAAGTATAAAGACGCCATTACTCGGGGAAAGGAGTATACCATTAAAAAGAAGGAACGCCAACTTACCAAGCGAGACTATGGAGCGGGTGTACAGAACTCAAGAAACAGACTGAAAGCTCTTCGTTTTAATCAACTTACATTAAACGATCGAAAAAGACTCAATGCTCCTGACTTTGATCAACTTACATTACATGGCAGATCTCTAACTGAGAAAGGAAGTAGTATTCTACAAGAAGAGTCAAATGATTACTTCGGTCCTCAATCTGATGATCAACTTCGTAGTATTGATATGGCAGCTCTCCTTCGTACATCAAGGATTCATGAACAAACAACTGATATAGAAGGAACAAGAGGTTCGTTACATCTCGATGGCGTGCCAATCGATCAATTAGCTTCAATTGTTGCATGTATTGAGGTACGAAAGAGAAAGGAACATAAACTCCTACCCGAGAATGCCGAGCTCAAGTTCATATTTTATGATAAAAATAGCAAGAGGTCAACCATAATGAGTGAAGACTACTGCAAGCTGATGCATGTGACTAAAGCAAGAGGAATTGGATATATTTTCACCGCCAATCTGAATCGAATCAACAATGAATCAATCGCAGTGCAAATGCTACTTGAGGTTGAGCATATCATCCCAGAGTTTCAAGTTGTTCCTACGAGAGAAAGTGGCAAACGCAGGCTGTTGACTCTTGAAAAAGAAGGTGAACGTATGGAGAGGTATCAAGATATTACTGAAACATGCAAATCAGGAGTCAATAGTATTGAGCAGTTGTATGAAGTGGTCAGATCAAATCCAATTCTACACGAAGCTGTGAAAGTCATCTGTCGGAAGCACATTGGGAAGAAGTTCAAAGAGGATGTTGCAATAGTTCACAAGAATACATTGTACATGGATTCTCCCATTCCGTACTCTAGTCTAGATCCTCAATGCATGGAACTTATAGTAGTCTTGAACGAGCAGGCTGAGAAGAAGTTACCTGAACAACAGGTTAAAAAGAAG
>Ga0214480_100412_pt1 | contig 22012 bp, 16 predicted proteins | sample M1_20Mar14CPVII9_3_FD_165042 | JGI IMG/M metagenome (GOLD analysis project Ga0214480, IMG submission 165042) | Marine eukaryotic communities from Monterey Bay, California, United States - M1_20Mar14CPVII9sort6BwellE17 | ecosystem: Environmental > Aquatic > Marine > Unclassified | place: USA... | reverse complement strand
TTACTCAATCGCAAGAGTGAAAGATCTGAGAAGTGCGAGGAGAATCTAAAGAAGTATCTTACCGAAGGGAGTAAGACTGTAATCAAAACAATTGATTGTGATCTAATGTCATTCGATAGTGTGAAGAAGGCCGGTGGTAAGACTTTTGTTGATATTTATGCTTACTATGGTTACCTGTTCAATGCAACTGTATACTAACGAAGTATTACATACCAATCTTACGCTACAGAACTTGTTAACAATGAAGTTAAACAATACAATGGTTTGGATATATTATGTTTGAATGCAGGAATCATGGCTTTTGATGATGATCGCACAGGAGATGGATTTGAAGTCCAGATGCAAACGAATCAGCTAAGTCACTTTCTTCTCACCTCTTTGGTATATTCATCAATCAAAAAAGCAGCCGAGAAACGAGGAGAAGCTAAGATTGTACCACACTCTTCTAGTGCCAGAGAGATGGTAAAAAGTTTGGATTCTAAGTATTTTGAAAAGTGTGAACCTAATACGTTGGGTGGGAATGATGCTTGGGTAGTATCTCAAATGGTGTTAGGACGAGGAGGTCCATGGGTTCGTTATGGTCAAACAAAACTAGCGAACAGTGTATATGCAATGGCACTACACAACAAACTCTCAGAGGCAGATTCAAAGATCAAAGCAGTTTGTTGTGAGCCGGGGTATAGTGCAACTCCTTTGCAGAATACAAAGCACATGATCAATATGATGGAGAAGCTCGTACCTAAACAATCCGCCGCTGATGGTGCTCTGAATGCAATCATGGCTTGCTTCAACAAAGAAGCACAGTCTGGCGATTTATTTGCACCTGAAAAGAAGATGACTGGTAAACCAATAAAGGTCGTGGCGGGAGGTGTGAGGCAGAATACAGGTATGATTGGTGGTACAGATAAAAGTACATGTGATCCTGATCAGCAGAAGCTATTATGGGAGAGTTGTGAGAAGGCATTGGGTATTGAATTTGTTGTTAGTTAAAAAAGACAGAAGATAGCCCCTTGCACAATGCATAGATTGTTGCTGAGAATGTATTGACTTGTTGATTCTTTAAGATAATGTCTAGTTGTCTAGAATACCCTTCACTACCATCTTTGTACATCATTACTTATTCTTTTGTTTAGCATCATGTTCAGCAACTGCATAACACGAAGAGCAAAGTTGACTAACATTCACAACTTGTTTCACAGCACATGCTGGAGTAGACACTATTAAGAAATACTCAACATAACTTTGGATGATTGTATAATCTACTATTCCGCTTGTTGTATCTAATTTCATTCTTGTAAGTAAATAAAGAGCTACATATGTAAACTCAGCCCCAACACAACAATACCCAAAGAAGGAATATGATAAATAGTACCATCTAACTAAGAAGAATCGTCCTTTATTTCCTTCTGCTGATTTGTGATGTTGTTTTAATGATAATGTAGAGTACATTTGACACCAATGGCTAGAGATGTCCAATATTATAAGCATTATGAATAGCTAATGATGTTTGTTGTTGAGTAGTTGTTTAATGCGGTATATAATGGAGTATAAGAGGTTGAGTAGTTTTGCGTAATATATATTATATAACGGAGTACCAAGACATACAGAGAGATGATGAGAGAGCTGATACATAGCACGAAACTAAAGTAGATTCATATGCACTTGAACTTACCAAAACTAATATCGGTTCATCTGCATACTCTCTTGACAAAACACAAAGTAACGCAGCAGTTGAACATCGATCAGTAACCATATCAAGTAATCCACCAAACGTGCTACATTGATTAAACTTTCGTGCTGCCATACCATCGAATAGATCACCAACAAATGATGATATGTAGCATATTATTGCAATTTTCCAATGTGTTGGAAAGATGATCATTAATGTTATACTGAGTAATGTGAGTACTACTCTGAGGTAGCCGATTATGTTAGGGATGTAGAGAAGTACATTTCCCGCTGTTGTTGCTGTTTTATTTGCCATGATGGTTGTTGTTATTGAGGTTGAAACCAAGTACTCCAAATCAGCAATAGCAACAACCTCTTCTACTAAAATGGCTCACACTCTCAACTCTCATAAAAAGATACCGGGCCCACTCATCAAAGCAAATCAACGCTGACGATTGACGATGACGACATTGACGGCAATAGTCAAATTATAGGAGAGAATATCGTCCTCCAAGTAGATATACATATAGCAAACAAATGATGAAGTCATCAATAGTAATATTAGCATCTCTTTTAGTTAATGGAGGAAATGCATTCGTACCATCTTCACCAAACAAGGTGACAATTGCATTACAAGCAGAAAAGCAAAATAATGTTGATTCTATGCAAACTACTCGACGAGAGTCACTCATTAGAGGAGTAACAGCTGTAGCTGCTGGATTAGTTATTGCCTCTCCAAATATTGCAATGGCGGCTGACATTGAGGAATTTACACTTCCATCATATGATTCATCAAAGGGAAGTACCTTAATTGATATTAACAGTGAATTAGGAAATATTAACAAAGACACATTATCAAAGGCAAAGTCTAAGCGTGAATATAAGGATACATCCGAACAGAAACTGGAAGCTGATAAATTAAGAAAAGCCGAGAAGGATGGAGGAAGTTTATTGGATAGTATGGTATCACAAAGTGATGCAGATAAGAAGGCACGTGTAGCAGCTGAGATTGCCGAGAGTAGGGCTAATCGTTGGAACACTTTCTAAGTAGCTATTGGAGGTTGATTATATCTATGTGGTCATTTGGTGCAATATAACGGGATTGTTGTTTATATTTCATCTTTGGGAGCAATCTACTGTGGAGTATATTTGTTGAGTATACTCGTAAGCTAAGTGTGCTCTTTTGCTAGATACGGTCTAAGATGTACATCTTGTCTAATCAAAGTAAGCTTTAAATTATGTTATATTTTATTTGAAAGAAATCAACTTCCACTACACAGTAGTAAATACAGAAGTCATCTTTCACGCGGAGTAGAATAACTCCGTGGCGGAGGCGGTGGGTATCCTCTAGCTCGATTAGGCGAGGTTGTGGGCGACCTTCTTGGAGGGGGTGGAAACTGCTGAACATTCTTGTAAGAAGCACCGGGAGGGTCTGCGGATTGATCTGATCCAGTCGAAAGAACTGATTTACTATCATCTGTTTGTGTTGATGTAAAGCCACTATTTACAACATTGCTTGGTACGTTGCTGTTGTTGTATTCCCAAGCGGAGTTTTCTGGTATTGCAGATTGATGTTGTCTCCAACTAGCAACCTGACGATTATCTCTAGGATTGGATGTAGACCTTTGTCCTTTCACTTGAGTAGTTGCAGCACTTCCATATGACCAATTGAAGTTAGAACTGTTGTTCGATGATGAAGCGGCGGTAGATGAAGAAACACTCGTCCATCCTGAATCACCCAGCTCTTCAGAGCTGGAAGAACTTGAATCTGACGGATGCTGGTCTTGAGGATCTTGATAGTCACTGTAGTTGTTTGTGTTGTTGTAGTTTGCACCCTCATAATATTGAACGTCATTAGAGACATATTGGCCTGAAGTTGTATTGTACTGTTGTTGATGATGTGTACCCGTATCCCACCCTACACTAGGACCTGAGCTTGGAATGTCTCTATAAGATGCAGCAGGAGGATCGCTGGACTCAGCAGTAAAGGAGGACCCAGTCGAAGCTTCATCTTCATAATCGTTGGTGACTGCACTATCGCCGTGTTGTTGAGATTGGGTTTGATACTGATATGCAGGATAGGCCTGACTCTCTTGCTGTGCTTGATGTTGAGGAGACTGTTGAGCTTCCTGTTCTGTGGTTAGCTGCCCATTCTGATCTTTCTGATGATATTGGGCAATTATATTTGAAACAACAGGACCATAGTCGGCGGCTTGATCCTCATCATCATAAACCTCGTACCCTTCACTAGACGAAATCATATTCAGACTAGATGATCCAGGACGAGAAATTTCCAAATCACTATCACTTTCTGACTCATCAGCCTCCTCGGCAGCCGACATTTGAGCAACATGCGTTCGTGTTGGAGTTCCTTGTATGCCTTGTTGATCTGCACTTGGAGCTGAAATCATAGACGTGTCCCAGCCATCATTTGATCCAATACTGTGCACGTCACCTCCACTAGATTTAGGACTGCCGATGGATACAGGGAAGCCGCCTCCATTTCCGTATCTACGCTTGATGAGAAGTGCCGAGGCAACTGCCACTACAGCCAATGTAATAAGCACAGCTACAATCACTGGAATCAGCCACGGGTTACCTTCATCAGTGGTACTATCAATAGCAGATCTATCCAACTCATCAGGCGAAATTACACCCTCGATCATGTAGTCATCAAGCTCCGATGACCGCAGTGCACGCAGCCCTACATTACCGGAGTCGATGACCTCTTTATCGCCTAGCTTGCCACAGGGAGTTTCATAGAAAGTAGGAGTATCACTATCGCTGCCAATGAATGAATAACCTGAATATCCTGTCGATGTCGATCGTAACATTACTTCCATCTCATACCCAAGCTTATAGAACCCTTCAGTTAGATTGCCAAAAGAGTAGGTGCCTGGAAATTCCACAGTCGTGGTGTCAATTACCTCATCCGTCTTGCAATCCGTAAGAGAGACCACGACCGTGGCATCTCTGACAGTGTACCCTCCAACAGCGGCAGTGCGTTCCTTGTTATCCATTTGGCCATTCTCGTCTACATCTAGATAAACATGACCGCCAATTGATGCCTTATCCTCAGTTGGTGCTGAAGCAAAATCTTGCAGATCCTCTTCTCCAAAGACAGCAATGTTGGCGGGAAGAGCCCCGACCCGTCGATATAATCCTGCATTCCACTGTACTGGATAATCATACTTCGCAGTTTCACAACTTGTCGACCCCATCATATTGGCATCAGTATCCGTCCCTTGAGAATATCCATGGTCATCATCTATATGAAACTCTACTCTATAAGTCCTGCCAGTGACTACTTGGAAGAAGTACATACCGTCTTCATCTGTTACGACTAAACGATTATCGTCATCATCCTCGTCACTGTCCTCGCTAGTATCAGTCGTATAAAAACCACATTCGTGTAACTCAACTGTAATATTACTAACAGGTTGTTCGTCAATATCCATGACACCATTTCGATTGGAATCAAGCCAAACTGTTCCCCATATAACGGAACTTGCTTCATAGTTTATTTCGACTGATTCAGATGTCGACGATGCGGTGGAGTCAAATGCATTCTTAGCGGAGACATCGGGAGTTGGGGAGCTAGATATATCCCCTCTGCCTGCTGAACTCGGCTGACTGGTAACCGTAGGTGACGAAGTGGGTGGAACAGGAGCCGTCGTCGGCACCACAGGCTCAATATCCACAATATCATTAGGATCAATAACCACTCCCCAGGTCGTCATCCCCACTGGCCATCCTGCTGTTGGAGGTGACACAAGTTTTATACACATTTCACCCTCCTCAACATCAATATTCACAACATCCTTGCAATTGTCTGAGAATCTCAAAAACGAGTTCTCCGCCTTGTAATCAATACGATTGCGATAATCATAGTTCGAATCATATATCTCAACCATATCATCGTCATATCCCAATATATTCCCATGCTCTTTAAGTATAATCTGTGAGAAGGGTCTATCATCGGGTATGAAGAGTGTCGTCGGAGTTGCTCGCCATGCTAGAGTATCTGGCATTGCTATAGATGAATAATTGCCACCCCAAGGTATTTCCTCATCATCGAATGCAGTAGATGATATGTCAGTGCCATTGACAAATCCAACCATAAACTGCCCTCTATCAAAATCAATACCAAATCGCAAGTTTCCGTGACATAGAAATTCTCCTCTCAACAGTACATCTCCCGGATGCAAATGATCTGGACCGTCCTTGCATATATTTCCACTACTACCCTCCTCAGTATTATCAGTAGTCTCAGTATCAGCAATTAATGTGCACCTGTTCCCATTTAAACACTTGGCAGCATTCGGATAATTGCCATTCCCACCATCACTGTCAACAACAATGTTTTGTGTATTATCTGATCTCCCTGCACAATCTGCACATATCATTGGATAATATTCATTATTGTTATTACTTAATATTGAATTCTCAATACTACCAATCCATGCATTATTATCAATACCTTCAATTTGCACTGTAACTAATCCATCATAACATGTGTCTAATACTGTGTCGCCTTTGGAGTGGTATCCTGAGGATACTTGTGTATAGCCCGAGCCATTGTTAATGTATACTGATAAATATCCATCATTGTAAGATGATGTACCTGTTGTTATTCGTATACATGTTGAGTCTATTTGTAAATGTCTATTATTATTGTTGTTGTGGTGACGAATGACTCTATAATTTGAAATTTGCTCCCCATCTGATGTTAGACTTCGTCTATTGCGTAGGTAGCCTCCATCGTTACTCCGTCTCTCTATAACTGATTCATAATTATAATTAGGCAGTATAGGTGTAGCAGTATTATACGGGGCTGATAATAAAGTTGTAGTAAGGAGTGCCAAGCATGAGGTTATACCGCCAACTTTTGCAATTATTGGTCGTCTCCTCTTTTGTCTATAACAAGTAGGAGAGCTCATCCTTTTGCAATACTACTCTACACTACTATGGGCTCTATTATTTGACCCTCTCGAGTACATAAAGGCGCTCCTTCGTCGTATCAAAGTACAAAGCTTGTGGTCTATTTGATACGATCAAATGAATTAGCAAGCGTGCGACTTTTCTCGTAATTTTACCCGAGACAAGCCCTCTATTCGTCATGAACCACCACCAATGAAATTATTACTGCCTGAACTAATGATACACCCTCAACCTAGTAGATTGTATTATTAAATTCTAGCTACTTGTATATCGATAGATATATAAGCACTCATAGTGAGTTTCATATTAGACCTGCCCTGTGGTATCCTCATTCAATAATTGAGTAGTAGGTAGTGTTAGACTCGAGACTATTATGGACGAACGATATGAATATGCTGCACTGTTTTATAGTAGGATTATAGATAATAGCTGTTAGGAAGAAGCCGCATCCAGAAGAGATGACAGAGTGTCAAAAGTTGGACAACAAGGCATACCCATCATCTCAATCTATCTCAACCAACATAAGTACCATTACGACAATAGATTTTCATTCTCATATTGTTTTTGCATTTCCATACCCAGCATCTTGATCACTAACCATTCAATGGTATTGATTGTTTTGATTGAAGCTTAGTGTACTTTGAGCAACTGCAGGATAGTAGCTATGCAACCTTCTTTTAGAATCACTTTCTTCTTCCTTTTCCAGCATCACGTCCATCTTCTCCATGATCTCTATTTCTCGAATCACTCTGTATACGTTCCCAACATTTTCTATCTGCCTCGTTAAACTTGCGTTGTATCTCTTTAACACATTCTTGTCCAGTTACTAACATCCTTGCAATTATTAATGGATCCTTCTCTTCTTTACTTGCTTCAAATTCTCTCCGTGCCTCGGCTTTTAGTTTCGTATGCCATGGTATGCCCTTCTCATCACACCAATGAAATGCTTTTGCAGTACGAAGTATATCACGATATAAACTTAATGCTTCATTTCTTGTTACTGATTGTTTGAGATGTTTTGCCGCCGCTTGACTAGCTGAATTTGGTATTATTATTGTTGGTGGCATGGTCTAATGAATATGTACAGTGGAGTAATATGTGTGGTAATTGGTTTTGCTATTGTACTAGCTTTGATCTCTCTTTACTTACCAGCTTATCATCTCGATATTGCAAGAAGAAAAGAGAGAGAGCTAACTCAAACACAGTATGTGTTGTTTGTTGGTTTATTGTACCTCCAATTGAAATACCGTAAAGAACAGTGTTTATTCTAGTGACTATTGGCAGATATTTGACACGTATTTACTTCAACATCCGCTTGCAATCTCCATAACAGCTCTTCATCGATATAGAAAGGTGTGTATTAGGATACCGCCCCATTTTTCATCATATTTTTTTGTGTGGTTGTTTGTAATATATTATAGTTTGCGCCGTAGGATGTGCCCCGATATATGATAGAGAGAAATAGGGTGTTTCATTTGTCAATGATTCTACTTTTGGTGTATGAACAATAAATTTTATATAAGTTTACATACAATAAATATCAAAGGCCTTCCATACAATGGATAAAGCAATAGCTCAGCCTCTTCCTACCAATATGAATAATAAGGCACATCGCAGTCCTCCTTCTCCAATAGTTGCTGATAAAGATAACAATGGAAGAAGATTAATACGGCCAAGACAAGAAGTTGGTATACCCCATCAAACTATATCAGCTCATGAGATACCAAATGGTGGCCAATCTAATAACAATATCCCACCAACATCTAATAGAAATGCATTACTGGCCTTTCTATTCTTAGTTAGTATTGCAATTATGCATGCAATTGCTTCTGGATTTGAAAATATGCATCATGATTCCAAGCCTCAATTTATACAAGAGAGCTCTCATGAAGATATATATGGTCGTAGTGTAGAGGACGAATTAGACAATACCAGCACATATGAAGGTGAAGGAGAAAGCCCAGTGGCAACAATCTTATCAAGAACATCACAATTATCTAATATATTGCACTTAGATGCAAGTGATGTTGTTGAATGTTATATAGTTACTAGGATGGCACCTTTGACTAATGTTGCCGCGAGTGGTAGTGTCGGGGGAAATAGTAATAATGACAGTACAAATGATAATAAGAATGATAAAAAAGGTAATAGAAGGAGAAGGGTAAAGAGAATGCTTGATGAAGCTTCAGGATCCAAAGATACAGATGACTCGTCAGAAAAAGAAGAAGAAGGAGATAACGAGTCCTCTTCTACATCTTCAACAACCAACAATATACCCTCGGGGCCAATACTAGTTCGGAAATCTGCTTTAGCATTCCGATATCGGCCAAGAGTAGCGTCGGTATCACATGGATCTCATTCATCATCCATAACAGTAGACAACCAAAGTCCATGGGATGAGATTGAACAACAAAAGTACTTTGAACTAACATTAGAATTTGGTCCACAACGAACTGGAGTTACTAAAACATCTGAATCAGTACCACTTGTTCATGCAGACATGGTAGATGGTACCATTGGTAAATATGTATCCTGGGAGAATGAAGGACGAGTATATCACAGTACAACGATATCAAGTGAATGGACAGAGGCATATTACATGGCATCTATAACAGGTGTGGTACTTGAAAAGATTATCCAACGTGCAGTTGACTTTACATATAAACGACCACGGTATCAACCATTTGAGGTTGTTTCTATACCGTCACAAAACTTATTATTGAGAAGTTCTGGATCGGATGACTTTGTGTGGGAAATGTTTCGAGATTTAGCCGAGTTATATGTTGATATTGACCCATTGTTAGTTCCACCTCGGAGTAGGGTACAATTCTATGTTGCCGATCCGGAAGAAGACGATGAAGACGACGATGTTCAACGAGTGGATGAAAGTAAAGAGTCAAGCAATGTATTGAACAACAACAAAGATACCATCTCGACTTCAAGTAATAGAAGAAAGCAACCCAATCCAAATGTGAAAAAGGTACGAGAAGCATCTCAAGCTGCTGCATTTTATGAAAAGTTCTTCAATTGTGCACATGCAATCAAATCTGGTGATTACTCGTTGTACCTACCTCCACCAACTGTGGCACCTACTGCCATGCCTACTGATTCTAAGCCCCCATCAGCTATGCCGTCAGGGATTGGAGAGGAAGCGAAAGACAATGAGGATTCAGCTCCACTTCAAGATGATTCAATACCTGACAGTACTTTGAGAAAAAATACCACAGAAGATGACTATGATACGCAAAACACTACACAATATGATGATGGCGGTCAAAGAAGAGTGGAGGAGTACAAGGAGAATCATATCAACACAACTATACAAGCATCTGTTTTAGAAAAATTAAAATCTAACCCAGTAGACATTGATAAAGAAAATGAGAATGTCACCGCCCCTGCTTCAGATCTTCCTCCACAAAACAGTCAGGATACATCACTTGATGACTCTGACGACTTGGATGAAACCGAGACAATACAATCAAGTGAGGACGATCCTGCCGAGATAGCCGAAAAGGCCGCGATAGAGGCAGCAAAAGCCGCAGAGAATGCAGGTAAGTAATGGATTGTAAATGGAATTACGCACTTTGTATTGCATTACAGAATCTTACACATATCATATATCATTCACTTTCTATAGCCGCCGTTGTAGCAACCAACTCATCTTCAGCTGTAAGTGTAACACAAATAAATGTTTGCATTCCTCTCCATCTTTGAATCTCATTAAATATCATCTACCAATACTCAATATCACACACATAGGCTGACACAGCTGCAGCAACAATTGAAGCATCAAAAATGGCCCAAAAAGCAAAAGAGGCAAGTGTCGCTGCTAGATCCCAAGCTTCTGCTGAAGCATTACTTAGTGGTGACGGTGACTTGGTAACATCGGTATTATCGAACTGTTTTAGTGATCCAAAATTTGGTATACGGAGACAGGAAGAAGTAGTACATGACCGTTCAGATGAGGAGGAAGAAGGAGAGGGAAACGATGAAGTAAAAGAACATGGGTCTCATAATAAAGACTCTTCAGTGACTGCCTATCTATACTTAGATGGGGATGTATTCTTTCGCTTGAATCTTGTGGCTCCATATCTTGGTGTAGTCTCATCAAAGATAACTGTACCACCACCAAAGCAAGGAACAGAGGGTAAAGGTGACGCTATTGATTGGATGATCTTTATGCTTATCCTTACGGGTACACTGTTCGGCTTCTTGGTTATGATACATCAAGTAGGTATTGTGATTGACAAGAGGTTACGCTTTAGACGTATCTTTCACCCAACAATGACTGAGAGTGATTTTGCTTATGAAGATAATTGTGTGGAGCAATCTCCACTCAAAGGAGGTGGATTTTCTCACTCTGAGTTACGCATGGATATAGAAAACATACCGACGAGTATGGGAGGTGGTAATGGCAAATCAACGGAACCGCCTACTGACTACCATGATGAGCCAGCGGCACCAGAAGATAGTATCAATGGTATTGATTTGGAAATGGCAGAAGTAAGATCGCCTATATCACCAATGCATGCTACTAGTCCACATCATTTTAGAATGGATAGCGGCATGGTAGAAAGACCGTCGTTGAAATCGTCGTCAATAGTGGCAATGCCCAGAATTAGCCCAAGAGAAGATCCTCAAAACGAGAAGAAGATTGAGTTCAAAGCAAAAAGTGATATGCCAAAGTTACCACTTGATGAGCTAGAAGTAACACGGAACTCTTCTACTGCTTCTATAACTTAAAAAGTATTAAACTGAACTGTTATACTTTATGTTACTTTCATTTCAGCTTACTTATATCAAGAGCTCTTCTCTTACGAACTTTTTCAAGAAAATCTTGTAGGATTGGGGGATTTAGTATGTTGCTTGTCCTTTCTATTGTTGTTGTTGTCGTGACAGTAGATGAATTTGCTTTCTCTTCTCCAACATTTCCTTTTACTGCTGCAACTGATTCGGTTTGTGCTACTTTTGCATCTCCATTACTTTCTAATGTTGCTGATTGTTCATTTTGATTTAGTAAGATTCGTCTTGCCTCTTCCTTGGCTTTTGCGTCCTGTTATTCCTTTTCAATCTTTGATCTTTTCTTTTCTGCCTCTGACAATTCAACTGTAGCTAAGTATTGAAATGAAGGTAGTGATCTCTTTCTAACCTTTGTATTTCTTCTCTGGTTACTTGTACTAGTAAAACAGACACCGGGGATGCAGTTGGAAACAAATGATTCAATATCAGGTTCATATATTATATTCCTGTTGGATTGTGCATCACATCAACCTTTCGTTTCTGAGGTATACTTGTAGGAACAACATCTTCCTCATTCTTATAAGATCTAGCCACAATAATTTTCTTGATTGTTTTGTTGGCATCACTCATTTGAACTTTTGGTTGTCGGGATGTTGCCCGATTGATTGATTGTCAACACCACTTTCTGAACAATAATTTACTACTTCGTCTACCGCCGATATACTACCAAATACTGCCAGCCAAAGATCAGATCGGAGTTTGTAACTATGATTAATGTTTTAGATCTACAAAAAATGTGCTACAGGATACCGTATCTTTTTCAACAATATAATTGATACTATGGTCTTTTCAGTACAACCATTCGAAAGAGCGTTAAAATCAGATCTACTGACAGTACTGACGGTATACGAATGTATATCGTCATCTACTCTAGAGGTAGCCTGACAGAACTACGATACGATATAATAACCCTTCCACCCACTTTTGTATGTAAAATTTGGATAGAGCTTTTATTCTCTGGCCTCCGCGTGGAATCAAGAACCTATACATACATAGCTTTGAGCTGCAGTTTTATTCTAGTTTACTTCATACTATGGGACGATAAGGCAATCATAGAATTAAAGTGGGGAGTGAAGAGATGCAGATCATAAGTATGCAATAACTGTTTCTAACTCCTTGATTAGATTGCTAATCATATTCCCCTTCTTCCATCTTGTTTAACATGTTTATATTAAGTACAACCAAATTTACTCCTTTCCAACCCAAAGCTTTCCGGCCTCGGTATCACCACTCCTCAACTTCTTCCATGCCTCATGTGTCTCTTCGATAACCTCTCCTGCCTCCTTGGCATCTAACCATTTCTCATCGAATCCGAATCCGTTCAATGGCTTGTCATCGGGGGTCTTGTACCACCTGAACCATTCACGGATACCGTCCTTAACAGCAGCGGGGACATCATCAATATCATTGTATTCGCTAGCAAGCTCATCATCAGTGGCAATAGCAATGACCTATAACAAAAGATTTGTAGAAGAAATAATAAATTAGACTTTGTGCATATTATCATAAATATAGTAAATGCACACAACACAGAAACTACAATACGTACCTTCCAGTCAAGTTCACCATCATCAATCATGGCAATAACACCAAGTGGCTTAACCTCAGTAACACTACCCATGGCAATAGCCTTACTTCCAATTTCAACAACATCAATGGGATCATCATCACCAAAACATTTTAATTCCGGATGTTCCTCATTAGGGTCCTCCCAAGTTTGGGGTAAACAACCATAATTCCAAAAGATTGGTCCATGATAATCACGTAACACTCCCTTCTTAATATCTTGTGCAATTGGATTATTAGGTTCTTTCGTTGCAACTTCCATCTTTGCTTTTGTCATTTTAGGAATTTCAATTACAGCATTGTAGGTACCGTCTTTTGATCCCTTAAGTGGGATGTCATGCCATGGTGAGATGTTAGAATCACCTTCACTAAAACCAACACGGAATGATTCGGTATTTGCTTCTCCAGATGTGGCAGTGGAATAACCATTGAGGATAGTGGCTGGAACAGTGCGTGATACTGATCGGAATGTTGAAAGTGATTTAGGTGTGGATGTTGACCAGGCGGAGGCCGAAACTGGGGCAAGTGCCAATAATGCAATACTTGTTGAGAACTTCATTGTTGGTTGTTGTTGTAGTGACGATATTATGCGGTGAGGAAGTTGTCTAATTGCCGTCAACCGATGCATAGATGCGTTTGTGGTGGAAAAAGATATCAAGTATGTGGCGGTATCCTTTATGAGAGTATATCTTTATTCAATGACTCATTGCACACTCGACTTTTCAAACATGCAATGAGGATGCCAGCGAGCCAATGCATGAGATGAGATATGAACAAAGAAGATAGTGTTATACAAAAATAGTAATAACATATAAAGTCATTTGAAATTGCAATAGGCCAGTCAGATCGATATCACTTTTCACAATGAAAACTATAACAGCATTAACAGTTCTGTGTTCCACAGCGGTATGCTCGGCTTTCACAACGCCAACGGTATCGAAACAATCATGCAACAACAGTATTCAAAGATATGCAACAGATACAACAGTCGAAGAAACAACAACTGATACCAAAAGCTTATTAGATATACCACTATCATATAATGAAATGATACAACAAGTATCGCAATGTATGTCGGACGCATACGAAAAGGGTAATACACGACAAATTGTTAGAATCTTATTACCAAGAGATGCAGCTAATGATCAATTTGGTATTGCAATCGAGGCCGAGGCCGATACGAATGATAGAAATAGTGATATAAAGCTAGTCCCAACTGACGAATCATGGCAGGGCGGTATCATGCAACTCTATCGTGCAGCCAGTCCTACCACTAAAGATATTCTGAAAGCGTTGTGTCCAACTTCTGCCACAACGGGTGTTCCTCCTAATGTCATTGAGGATAGGAGTATTGACGAGAGTGGTGTAGATGGAATTGGTCTGTTGTATACTCAAAGTGGAGGAAGTAGTGGCAGCGGCGACGATACAACAATTGGCGATAGCGAGAACAGAGGATTTGGTGGATTCCTCGGTGAATCAGTGAAACTACCTACACTTTCAGATAATGACATGGCCATCTTTGTACAACCTAGTCAAGAAGTTGCCAATGTCATTGATGATCTATCGACCGCCTCAGGTTCTCCTCTCATTGCATTACTCAACCCTCAATGGAGGAATGTTGACGATGCACTTGATTCAGCATCAAAATCAGACGGTGTCTTTGGAGCTTTTGCATCTTTTCTGGGCGGTAAGGGAGGAGTACTCAAACGTCTTGACGAACTGAAATACACTCCTACCTATACACTTGAGGGGTATGTCTGCAAGGGCGGAAACATCAGATTGATTAAAAGGTTTGATTCCGATTGGTGTATATTTGCAGAAAACGATGATGGTGACAAGTATGTAAAGATTGGAAGTTCTGTTGACAGACCGACATATCAAGATGTTGAGAAACTATTGGATGAGAAAGGTGTTGGATACAAGTATGCTCGTGATCTAGGAATGGCACCAAAGTTGTAGATTATATATGCACATATTTAGTCAAGTTATTGAAATGTACACAGTCGTATGTGTCAATGATATTGCCTTTGCAAATATTGGCTTGTCGAGTATAATGCATTTGTCAATTATATTATCTGCCTTTCACTTGTTTAAATGACATACGATGGACACCATCGATAGCTCCTAGCTCATGTAGTATCTCGATATGCTCTTTATTGCCAAATCCATTGTGCTCTGAGAATCTATATGAAGGATATTGTTCATCAAGCTTTTGCATCTCTTCATCTCGTACCACTCTTGCAATAATACTAGCCAATGCAACGCAGTAGACATTTGCATCAGCATTCACATACGGCCGACATTTGAATACTTTCAAACCTTCTTCTCCATCATTGGACTGTATTCTTTGACTAGCATATAACTTTGGAGATTTCTTTCCGTCTACTATCGAATATAAACTATCAAATGACAGCTCGTGCTGTTCAACTAATGTTTCTATAGACTCCGCAAAAGCATGCATTTGAGCCCGATTGATGTTTACTTCATCTATTTGCTCAGGTGTGCGTTGTGCTATTGATACAGCAAATATCTCCGGATATGATTGTATGATTTCATATATATCTTGTCGTTGTGTAGCAGTCAATTGTTTGCAATCATTCACTTTGCTTAGTATATCCATCTCTGATTGAGATACTAGCACCTCTGACTGTACTGATGTTTGTTTGCAATTATCTTTGCTTGGTGTATCCATCTCTGATTGAGAGACTAGAACCTCAGATTTTGATTGTGTTGATGATGATGATGTCGGTAGAAAGGTATCATATGGCTGTAGTATGCAACAACTAGCGACTACAACTGGACCAGCTATACATCCAGCGCCACCACTATCATCACTTCCAATAATACATGTATATCCCTTTTCATGTAATTCATTCTCTAGCTCAAGCAAAGATTCTAAAGAGAGGACCTTTACTTTCTTTCTGCTTTTCTTTTGGGGTGTTACTCGTTTGATAGCGAATCCACACACAGTAGTAGTAGATGATATAGTACATATAATAACAAGAACGATTGTCATTAATACCAGACGATGATGCATCTTAACTCTTAACTCCATCTATACTGCATACGTCCATACTCCTTCTCGCCTCCATTTATGCGCGTTGATGGCCGTCATGAAGCACCACCATCAGAAAATTACAAGTGTAAGGTGAAAAAAACACAATCAAAATCTAAAATCACAATCAAGCCACCACACTAGACACTGCCGAAGAACAAAAGTGGTGGCTTTATATGAGAGATAATAGCATGTGTACAACTACTCCTCAGCGGATATCATCATCAGTATCTGATGATATAAAAGAAGATGCATCAGTATTATATAACAACAAGTTAAATATGAAGAAGAGTTATGAAAAGATACCGACAATATTATGTGTCCTCGTTATGGTTGATATGCTCTCAGTATCATTAGTAGTTCCACTATTGCATCAGTATTATAAGAACGCGGGTGTACACTCTGCGAGTCAAAGAGAAATGTTATCATCTCTATATTCATCATCGCAAATAGCCGGTGGACTTATAATCGGAGCTCTCTCTGATCTCGGATATCTAAGTAGAAGAAGGATATTGTTCCTCTCGTTCATTGGATCTGCTGTATCGTATGCAATGATAGTGGCCGGGAGTCTTCCGTATCTAGTATTTAGTAGGGTATGTGTCGGACTTGTTAAACAGACAATGACAGTATCAACATCACTATTAGCAAAATGTACAACTGACTCTGATAGAGCAACCTATTTGGGAAGGATTACAGCAAGTTCAACAGGAAAGTCCGCTTTTGTATTGTTTCATTGTGTGAATGCTTGTGTTCAATATAATGTCTCGGCCATTGAGTACTTCATTTGATCTTTATTAGCCATTATACGACTGCCTTTAAACCACATGTACTAACACAAGTTATGTTCACCTCTCTTTCATCATCATAAATCGTGATAACGACATCTTCTAGTTGCATGGATCATCGGGCCATCACTGGGTGCAATTCTATACAAGCATATATCTCCTTCGGCTCCAGCGTTAACTGCAAGTGGATTGTTTGTTGTGAATAGTTTATTGGCATACTGCTTACTCCCCGTAGATGTAGAAAGAGATGATGATACAACAAATGAGATTAAATCAAAGACAATAAAGAAAGGTAGTGGAAAGTTTATCACAAATCTGAAAGAATGTTTTAGCTCCTCTGTGCTAGCTTCGGTCGTTATATCAAATCTACTCTATGGATGGGTGACTCGAACAACAAGCTATAGTTCAATGTCAACTTTCTATGAGGAGAAGTATGGTGTTGAGCCACATGTTAGAGGGTACCTGAAGTCGTATCAACAATTACTCAACTTTATTGTACAATCCTTCATGTTGAGGGCTTTATTGGCACGGCTGGGAGGAGAAAGAAAGACGGCTTGTATTGCAGCTGTAATATTGGCAGGAGCTACACTATGTGAGGTCGATGCAAACTTTCAAGTATTCATATCAATTGTTAATCCATTAGTTGCAGTATCTGTTGGTTTGATTGGCGTATCACTGAGATCATTACTCACACAAGTTGCTCCGACAGATAGTATTGGCTCAGTATTGGCTGCCCTAGATGTATTGCAAAACGCGGCATCAGTCTCGGTGCCATTCTACAGAACATTCCTATTCAAGCTAGCAGCAACATACGGCAAAGAAGATGTAGATGCAGATATGATTGGCGATCCTGAGCCACGAGTATGGTTACTTTCTTCGTTTCTACATTGGTCGTTGTTTGCTGTGGTTCTAATGTTTCTTCTCCTTCCAAAAGCAATCAGTAAAGGTGGTGAAGATGTTGATAGCAGTAAGAAGAATAGATGATCATTATATAACTTGTCGTTCATAGCAAGGCTAAAGTCGAGCCAGTTTGATATAGATACAGTACATACAACGACTATGAATCGTCGTTTTGACTGTATTAACTATCATCTATTTCTTCCAAGTATATCGGAAACTGCCAGTACCAAGTCTTCTGATCCTTTTGATGAAAATATTTGCATTCCAATCATATCATTCTCTTCACTAGCAGCCGGAACAGATACGGAAGGTAGACCTCCAAGACTGATGGGTATAGTCATGACATCATTAGCAAATGCCGCTGTCGGATCCATTCCATTCCTTTCCCCATTACTATCATTATTCAATTTACATGGAAATGAAAGGACAGTCGGAACTAACATGACATCGACTTTGTCATCATCAACACCATCGTCATCATTCAATGAAGATCGAAACAAACCATCAAGTGATTGAGATAACTTTGCTCTAACCACCGCAGCCGCTTCATAATGTGTATGAAATCGATCAGAAGATAGCACAGATGTACCGGCAAGGACTCTTCGTTGTACCTCTTCTCCAAAGCCATATGCGCGAGTAGCAGATATTTGTTGTTCTAATATGTTCATATCATGCAGAGGACTGAAGTCTACATCATCTTTCACTGATTGCAATATTTCATTGTTCACATCTTGTGCATCGATTTTCACATCCATACCGTACCTTACACCATCATATCGACTTAGATTAGAACTAGCTTCGGCACAAGCCAATGCATAATATGATGCAAGGGCCAGTTTAATCAAGTTCGAAGACAGCTTTGACTCGGGAATTGAAACGAGAGTTGCTCCGCCATTATTTTGGAGATTATTAGCACTTTGAGACCACGCTGTTGCAATTGAAGGTGGCAGTTCTTGTAACGAAAATGCTGAGGGAATACCCACTCGAACTTTTGAAAGGGGTTTGGTATCATCAGTTGACTGCTTTTCATCGAGGTAGCTTTCCATGTTGCTGTTCTTGTGATGATATACTCTAGCAGTCGCATCACGGCACATCTGCCCGTTCCATATTTTGCTAGTATTCTCAGCATTCTTCTCTGTCCTGTTATTCTCGTTTCTCAAGCACTGCCAAGCAATCTTGGCGCATTCAGTACTGCTAGTAATGAATCCTATTGTATCTAACGAACTTGCATAACTAACAACTCCATATCTCGACCATGTTCCATATGATGGTTTAAACCCAACAGTTGATGACCAAGCAGAAGGGAGACGGATACTACCGCCAGTATCTGTACCAAGCGAAAGGAGAGATGATCCATGAGCTGTTGCAGCTGCTGCTCCTGATGATGACCCTCCAGGTGAAAGTAGTGGATATTCATCATGTCTATTGTAGACATTGTTCTGCTCTTTTTCACAGATGCTATCATCACCATGTACCAAATATTGAACATCACTTAATAATCCTATAAGAGAATCTTCATCAATGCAATGAGGATTGTCAGGTGTTGAATTTTGTATCAATTGCAACCAATATTGTTCGTACTCTTCTTTATTATTCATATGTCGTCTATTTTGCAATATATGTATTCGTTGTATCCATGGAAGTGGATTGTAAGTTGGTGAACAATTTTGTGTTTGTTGATTGTTGCTAATGTTACTTTGCAATCCATTGTTTATCCCCAAACTACCCATACCAAACTCATCCATATTTGTAATTCCAATAAGTACAGCTCCGCATTCGTTCAATAGTCTTCTTGCTATATCACTTTCATATACATTACTATTGTTGTTACTGCTGGTGTTATTTGATATTGATAAGCAATCTTCTACAATACTATCACTACTACCATCTTCTTGTTGAGTTGATGTTGTTGTTAATATAGTAGAACAAGCATTTGGCATTTCCCAATACTTACCAACAGCAATGTTAGCTTTCACAGTAACAGGTATACCATCTAATAAACTTTTTGGTATACCATTTTGTATCCGATTATCCGATTGTTGTGCTTGTTGTAATATTTCATTTATTGGTAATAACTTCGTATAAGCATTTAATAGTAAAGAATCTTCCCCAAACTTTGCAAGATTATAGGAATGATTACATAATTGTTCACTTGTTAATTTGGAGGTACGAAATAGTCGTGATGCTTGAGCAATTGTCATACTGATGTTTGAATAATGTGTTGAGATTTGTGTTGAGAGTACTCTATGTAGTATTACGCTAAAGTATCCAGACTTGCTCAATGAATATGATACCGCTGCCGCCACACAAGATTAGCCCTTCAATTCAACAATATTTGAGCAATGGTATCAGCGGATATCAATAGTATATTTCTCCTATTGAGTAGTTGAGTTTGTGGTCAGTAGGGCATAGGTGTATGTGGTGAGCTAGATAGGATACCGCATCCAAAATCTTATTGACATAAAGACAACAAGTTGCTGTACCTCCAGATAGCATGAGATTCCTTTATATACTATCAATAGCGACGGCACAAGCCGCGGCATTTTCAAATAGAAATGGCTCTTCAGTACATCCTTTATCGACACCGGCGGTCGGCGGCCGTCGATCAAAGTATCACACAAAGAGTACTTCAAAATTGAATCTATCTCCATCTTCAGTATCAAGTCTACTTATTCGAGGAGGATCAGCTCCAGTATTAAAGAATTTCTACGGAGATGCATTAGGGTACTTTGGAGGTATTAGAATCCCCGCAACTTTCCTAGCTGGATCATCTCTAGCAGCAATCTTGTAAGTATACTTTTTACCATGAATAATTTCTTCCACTCTATCTTTCCAAAGTATTCTATATGTAACATGAATCCAGCTTATCTCATCTGTACTTCTAACCTCAACCCCTTCTCTGTTTACAAATTGCAAAACACAGTACACTCAAAGAAGCAGCTAACAAATTAATGGCAAATAATCATGAAGAAGAGTTGACTCCACTTGAAAAGACGATTGTGAAAGCATACCATGTATTCTCACTTGTTGCCTTCTTATTGAGCTTGAATACAATTGTTACAGCAACTGTGGCACATACATCTATTTTGCACGGTCGTTTTAATGAAATGGCAGAGACGGCATACATGTTAATGAAGAGAGAATTCGAGTTCGAGTTTGTTAGTGTCCGGTGGTCATTCCTATCAAGCATCTTCATGTTCCTTGGTATGGTGTCGTCGAGAATGTTGATAGAGTTTGGACTCTGCAAGACCTGTAACGAAAAGGAAGGATATGGCAATTCTGACAGTATGTTCTATTGGTGGATGTAAGTATGTGTAGATGTATCTTATCATTCATGTATTATCCTCATACTTCTGATCACTTTTAAACAATAGTGGCTACACATTTGATGAGCTATGTAAATCAATCTCTATGGGTAAGTAATATCATCAATTGACATACTGTTAACTAATATGTATCATATCTAACAATTTATTTCTTGACTACTCTTATACTTTGAAGTGTTGGCAAAGTTTTCCAAGCATGACTATTTATCTCGGGAAGGTAAGAATGTAGATAAACTATGGTACTCTCACTTTCTATGGCACTCACCTCTTTCCTATGTCTGTTTACATTAGCTTATATTTGCACGAGCATTCGTTGAGCGTCGTCCTCTACAAATCATATCTGTACTCATGACTGCGATGTCGGCATTTTATGTGATTAAGTTAGCATTTGACACTAAATATGCAGAGGAAGACTAGCAGAAGAGAGTAGATGCATGATGGGACATATAGATTAAAGTAAAGTCAAATAGCTATAGTTTATCATCACAACGTCTAAAACCCAATCCTTCCCTTCTTTCTCATGTATTTTGGTGTGGCGTTTGCGCTCCTACCTCCGCCTGGAGTTGCCACAACCGAACGACGCATACTACTGATTGCCATTGACTCCTTCTTCTCTTGTTCACGCTTCTTCTCTTCTTCCTTCTCCTTTTTCTCCATCTGCTTGTCCATTTCTGCGGCATCTTTTCTTTCACGCTGCCTTCGTTTGAGAGAACTCTCATATGATTCCTTTATACTGAAGAACATTGGGCCCAATTCCGCTAACCACTCGCCCTCAACTGCAGTGACACAAGACATGTATTCTTTTGTTGTACTAATCAGCTCATGGTAACAGAGATAGTCAGGAGTGTAACCCAACCCAAAAAGAGTAGTCAAGAAATAAATTGTTAGATATGATACATATTAGTTAACAGTATGTCAATTGATGATATTACTTACCCATAGAGATTGATTTACATAGCTCATCAAATGTG
>Ga0214480_100410_pt1 | contig 22039 bp, 22 predicted proteins | sample M1_20Mar14CPVII9_3_FD_165042 | JGI IMG/M metagenome (GOLD analysis project Ga0214480, IMG submission 165042) | Marine eukaryotic communities from Monterey Bay, California, United States - M1_20Mar14CPVII9sort6BwellE17 | ecosystem: Environmental > Aquatic > Marine > Unclassified | place: USA... | reverse complement strand
GCTGGGCCAGGTAAATCATGCTTGACCCTACGCTTGGCTGCACGTTTCCGAGTATTATTATTGACATTATTGGCCTGTTGATTAGAGAATGCATTGTCTGCAACAGCAGCAGATTGATTATCTCTCTGACCACGATTGTAATTTTGCATTATTGGTACATGTACTGATTGTGATTGTGAGTAATGCCGCCAGGGATCTTGCTGTACATTTTTATTATTTGTCTGATCACCTTGTGGTGGCGGCCATTGTTGAGGACCTCCTCCTATTGAAGGAGGGTAACTATTCATCCTGCTAGCACCACAACTACCCTTCAAATAAAAACAAATATCAAGTATCACTGAGCTTTAGGTCGGTACATAAGAATCCCAAGAGTGAAATTATGAATAAGCCTCACCTAATAATGATAGGGGATGAAATAGTTGGCTGGAAGATTGTATCTAGTCTAACAGTGCATAGGTACATCTACTACTTCTGCTGACGGAGGTACAGTTATATAATTGCTGCAATAGTATAGTGTAGTATTTGCGGCGATAGGGTGAGTGATTTGAGAGTGATAGTGAAAGAGACATATCATGTGTGTCTTAAAGGTGCACCGAACTAACATATAATTCATGGCAGAACTAAGAGATGTCTCGTTATCAGCGGTACGATGAAGGTTGCTGGTGGCGAGTTAGTGGTAAAGATCATAATGTCTACTTTTCTGGCAATGGCGTACCAGAGTTTTTTTATTCCATGGCAGACTTGACCAACACTACTTCCGCTGACAGAGGTACCGTTATTGCTGCAATAGTATCGTGTAGTATTTGCGGCGATACGGTGAGTGATATATGAGAGTGATAGATGATAAGAGAAACATATCATGTGTCATTTTTTTATAGGTGCACCTGCCATGTTATAGCGCAGAATCTCTACTCCCAATGTGATGAGGATGGCCACAATATTCTCTTGTTTGACGCTATTATTGATCATAGACTCTCAACTACCGCCTTGATGAAGGTTATTATAATATTTTGATACCTTACTAACAACTTGTCATAATTATTCTCGGGTATGATAGGTCGGTGTTACCATTGCATAAGTTAATAATGTCCTTCAGACTTTGCAGCAAGAACGGAGTAAATAAGACGATAACTTTTAAAGATACAATACCAAGTGATGCTTGTCAATTTATTCGCAATAGTACATCTTTGAAAAGAATTGAGTTTCATCAGATTGATATCGGTAGCGATGATCGCACCACTTACAATTATCTATCGGCCATATTTAGAACAAGTGAATATAACATAGTATGCCCCACACTGAATGCTATCGAAATTGCACTCCCTAGAAAGGAATTGTTGCGGCGTAGACACTTTGGAATTATCATCGATTTCATGAAAATACACCCGAATACGCTTTGGTATTTAGATCTATCGTATACAACACTGGGTGATGGATGTATTGATTTGGTTGTTGATGCTATGAACTCCGGACTCCGTATTGGCACGTTAAAAATGAGAGGTGAATTTGTAGGTGATGATGAAATGGAAAGGTTGTTGTCATCTGATAATGCAAAGTATATACTTGAACTGGACGTGAACTCCAATAAAATGACTAGGATAGGTTTTGGATTGTTGTCCTCCTTCCTTCGTCAAGACAGCACTAGTATTGAAAAACTAGATGCACGTTCGAAGGTAACGAGCGATATTGAATACTCCCGATTACTCCTTGAGGCTATTTCTGCGAATAAGAAGTCATCAGTAAAGAGCATTTGCCTAAGAAAATTATTCAATGAAGATAGTCATAGGGGGGTTGACAATGATAATCTCAAATCAATAGTGGCAATGTTGAAAAATATGATCTGCAAACCACCAGATATCAAATCGTTATGCAAATCAAATCACCAGCTTTACAACATTGGATATAGCACTCCTTTCTTGAAAACTCATTCAACAGTAATACGAATGGCACTGGAGATTAATGAAAGACAAGTATCAGTCAATCAAAAGCATCGAATGAAAATTCGGGCTTTCTACTTTACTCAGGCCGACTTTGATATCAAACCCTTTTTGGATATGGACGTGGAGCTAATGCCCAGCGTACTCGAGTTAGTTACCATGTCTAAGGAATGCATAACTAATGAACAAGAAGGTAGACTCAAAAGAGATAACTATGTATCAGCGCGCAATGGTCATCTTGGTGGCATATATCGTCTGATTAGGAATTGTCATGTGCAGGAGCTTTTTAGTTTTCCTTCTCAGCAAGCTATAATGGAACAACAAGAAACAAGGATCTCTGAATTGGAGAAAAGAGTTGAGCAGCTAACATTGCAGCTCACAAACAGCAATGATTCGGAATCACCGAACAACAAGCGTCAAAGAAGCGACTGAAACTACTTTCTAGTTTTTAACTTTCATCATTGGGATCAATTACCAATACACACGAGACTCTTCTATCTTCACCATTCAAAATATTAAATGTACCCATAGCATTCATAATGTCCATCTGTTCAGTAACAATCTCTCTCTTACGAAATTCCTTCTTAATTCTGTTCAATTCATGTGGCGGCAAAGCCTGATCGCATCCAATGAATAGATATTCCACAGTTGGTTGATATAACCGTACAACTTCTAAACTTTCTAATGTAATCTCATCAGGATGCTTAACATTCCATAGGAAGCATGCATCCGGAAAAGCTACTATCGATCCATTCATATGTATTATTTTGTCTTCTCCCTCTAAATCTCCTTCGGATGGTATGCCACCTACTTTAACTAAACCCTTAACATCTACACCAGACGGGGCGTATGATTCTAATATGATTTTACGCCTAGATCCATGTGCAAGTGAATCAGCTAAGAGATCGGTACCACGCCGAATTTCATCCGACATGTACCTTTTAGATATTATAGATGAGCTGTGCTGTTGTATTGTATCATTGATATTGTTGTTGTTATCACTACTACTTTTAACCAGTGAGGTATAATATGTACATATGCCTCTACGCTGATTATTTGGTATATTATTAATACTATGATGACTGCAACATGAAGGTTTCTCTGACACATCACATAATGAGGAAATGCTCCGCATTGTTGATGGGAGATGATTTGACCTTCTATGACATGATATAGTGTGTTTATTTTGTTTGTTGATACAATCCCCTCCTACTCGAGAGATACTGCTATAAGAACGGCGCCACATTGTCTGTTTAATTATTGCAATTGAGATATACTGTACACTATTCACTCTGCCTCAAAGAAGATACAAATTAATGAATCATTGCTCTGAAAAAAAGGCTCTTCATTTTACATACCTATTTGTTTGGGCTTGGCTTATCGTACACTAGCTGAATCATTGCAAACAGTATTGACCTCCCAACCACCATACTCTACGGTACGGTTCATCACCTCGTAATATAAGTCATGATGAAACGTTTCCTACTTGCCGCCGCCACTGCCTCAACGGCATCTGCTTTCATGTCCGGCGGTCATAATAATAATAATATGATGTGTGTATCAAAAATAAATGACATCAGATATACAACATCACAACTACAAATGGTGGATGATACAAAAGACAAGTTAGCCAAGATGGTATCAGGTGAAGAATTAGAAACTATGTTACAAGAGTGGGATCAACCGCTTGTGGTTGATGCGTATGCAACTTGGTATGTAAACCAAAATGATATTATATGTTCTTTGATAATTTTTATGAGTAATGTGTCTAATACATAATATACTGTACTTCTATCAATTCAATGTTGGAATAATGATTGTGGGTTTAATTAAATCGGAACAATACTATTATGTAAAACATACACAATCAAAAAGGTGTGGACCATGTCTTCTAATGGCACCTGAGTTCGAACTTGCTGCAAAGGATCTATCTGGCAAAGTTCGATTTGTCAAACTCGATACAGATTTGGAACCTGATATGGTATGTATATAGTTTGATATTAATTGATTGTGGGTGTATGTGTTTTGTTCGTAGAAGTTGTAACGCCAAGTTGCATTTGTTTGCAATTCAAAGCTAAATTTCACTCATTCTTTCTTATCCTCTTTGCTTTACTATTGCAAATTGCAATATCAATGCGGATTGGTATTGTTTAATTTATTGGGATTGGTATTATTTACAATTGATACTCTTAAATTGATCATGGTATTATTGGATAATTGATATACACGACGGACACATGATATGAACAAAAACAAAATACGCACCTAAAACTTGAAACAAACCACATTTATACACTTCCTCAATTATAAAAAGGCCGGAAGATTAGGAATTATGGGATTACCAACATTGCTATTTCTAGATAAGAATGATGATATTGCTGCAGTAGAAGAAGGGAAGGCACCGGTAGCGGTATTAAAGGAAAGGATTGAGGGTGCATTGAGGAAAGAAAGTATAATAGATTTATGCCAATATCATTTCTTTGGAGGTCCACAACCAACCCAACTGAGTTAGTAGTTCGTGTGATGAGATTATTTAGTCGAGGAAGGAGAATGTTTCCGTACTTGTTTTTGTTCATTGTGAAAGGATCTACCTGTTGGTTTGTGAGTACCAAGTATTGTCCAGAGGAGGTGAGATACTTCAAAATATGTTAGAAAGATGTAAATAAAGTAATTCAAAGACTCCGAATAAAGCTGAATGAGATTTTGTCTTGGACTATCTATTGCACACAGATATGGTTGTTCCTGGTTAGTATATCCCCAGGCAGTCTTCCTCGGAAGTACTTGCAACCGACTGATCGACATCTATATGGGAGTTGAAAGAGATTATGTTTCATATTTCCTTCCTAGCTGTGGCGTACATACTTAAGCATTCTTCATTGTGATACATACCTAGAGTAATACACAAAAGAGCGTAGTCCGCTTTTAATTTTCTGTATTTATAATTAAACGAAGAATCATACATTCATGGGTCACCTTATTTGTGATGACAACAATCCAACGAATTGTAGAGAAATATAGTTTAAGAGGCTCGAGTTGTAAAATCAAAACAGTAACCTAGAGTCACCCGCGAAGCCACTTATTTTGGGGGCTACGTTCCTGCCCATTGATGTGTAAAAAGTTTGGTTGGTATAGCTAGTCGGTCACAAATTGTACTTAACGAACGTAGATGGTTCTGTAATACAGACATTAAACCATAATAAGTGTGAGATGAGTCTTTCGGTGTATATATTAACAATCACAAGTGTAAAGGATACTTACCCTGCTGGTGTCCTTGTCTTGAAATCATAATCATTAGAGTATCCTTGTCCACTCATGACATCATCAACTTTAACAAGTTCAATACCATTAGAAGACTTGTATGCTGCGTATGCACTCTTAAGAGCACTGGCATCCTTAGCACGGATGGCAGCAAAGATATCATTCGTTTGCTTAACAGCAGTTGGCTTCTGATCCTTACCTAATGCACCCGAGTTGAATAGAATAAAGGCATTCTTTTCAGCGGCCACGGCACCAAAATCACCAGAGTTAACAGCTGATTCCAAAGCAGCAATACGTTGTCCATAAATACCCTTAGCGCGTGAAACAGTAGCAGCAGATCTGGCACCATCAGCTAATGCTAATTGAGGAAGTCCAGCAAGTACAGCAGCTCCAGTAGCAATTTGTCCAGCGGCAGCACGACGGTCCATGTTAAGGGATGTTGGGGCACGAGCCTCTGGTGAAGGGGCAAATGCTGCGGCAGCGCCGACAAGGATGGTAGCAATAGCGAGCTTCATGGTAGTATACTGAGGAAACTAATTTTATTGAGCAGTCAATAGGCAAATATGATGTATGTGAAAAAGATATGAGGTTTTCATCTTCAAGGATACCTTTTTGCCTGCCACGTGTAATAATAATAGCCAGAGCATCAATGAATTAATAATGGAGGTACCTCTCTAGATGAGCCAGAGTCTGTTTTCATTTACATTATACTATATTGATACTCGTATTCAACTTTCCAAAAGTTGATAAAGTATGTCAAAATCTATTCAGGTTCAGGGCAGTCTCTTGCCGTATTGTATGGTTGGAGCAAACGAACCTCATCCCAGTATCCATTCTTCTTCTCCTCTTCAGCCTTCGTGTAGTGGTAGTTGCTACGAGAATGTCCAATGAAGACTATAATCCTTTTTCCGCCTTGCTTATCCTCTCGTTGACCAAGATCTTCATTCATGTACTTCTTAATGGTAGATACCATAAGTGCATTCTGTGACTCCTGTCGGACAGTGTCGGTTGTGTCAAGCGGGTGTTGACGAATTGTAACCTTGCCCTTCTTCTTTGGACGACACTTATTCAACTCCACAGTTCGTTGGTGCTGCTTGTGTGCTGGGTATTCACACCGGTTGACATGGCCCAGTTTATCATCATGTTCATATGATATGTCATTGAGTGGACTTGCTGTAATCTCAGCATCTGGTCGGTACGGCAGTCCAAATACGTATTTGTTTGCACTCGAAATGGGGATGTTCGACTGACGTATATACTCAACACTCCTATCCTCAGATGACATCCCTTCCGTTGCAATTCTATAACACCGAGCACAATGATTTCTATATTGTTCTTCATATGAGGAATGATTATATGATCTGGGTTCGATACCACAGTTGGAGCATGCAATCCGAGGAAAACATTCAATGCACTGCCAATGAGGGAAAGGGAAACCGAATCCTCTTACTGGATCAAGATGGTCACAACCATTGCAAACGATACAATAGTCTTCTTGTACATCATGTCCTACACAGTAAGGTTTCCATTGATTCCCGATCTTGTGGTCAAACCTATAATAATGCTTCCAAGCTGATGCTCCATTATTCTGTTTGATTCGAGTAACTCTAAATCTCATCGGCCTCTTTTTCTTGTTGTCTCTTTTCATTAGAAGTAAATGATCAGTAAATTCTGTCTCGGCTGTTTCAACTATCAATCCCTCATTATTATAAACTTTGCTCAATTCTGCTGGTAGGACAGATCTACAAACTTCCTTTAGGCTTCTTTTGCTCCCTCCATCAACCACCAAGAATTGGCTATTGTTAATGTACTTTCTTGCAAGTTCTGATTCGTCAATAACAGCCTTTGTATTGTAATTACTGAGTGTAACGGAGTAACCATCCAATTGCAAGCTACTGATGAGCTCAGGATATGACAACACAGGTTTCCTCCCTCTCTCTGCCTCCTCCCGTAATGATAACCCGCAGTTCCTTCCTGCAATAAGTATATCTGCATCCCCCAATGTTGTATTCACCTTTACTTCCAATGCTCCAGCGTCTAGTAGTAGTTCCTTGCACTCACTTTGGGTTGTGTTGTATAATTGGAAGTCTCCCGAGATACGAATTCTTTTCCCCTCAATTAAAGAAGATTTACAAGTTGGCGGTGATATATCATTATTACTACTTTGATCATCCTCATCACTATTTAAACAATTTCTATTGTTGCAATTACCCCCCGACACACAACCTTTTTTAGTCCAAGCACTTGGACTAAAGGCACTTGGAAGAGTTGATTGGGTAGAACGTGAATCATTAGTTCTATCCCCACTCTCCAGCTGACGAGGAAGCAGTATATCCTCTCTTTCAACAATGTGTTTAGCTGGGGATGTACACCCATCTTTGATCCAGTCGAAATTCTCCTTAAGAGTATCGAATACATCATAAACCTCGTCATAATTTTCTTTACCTCCTGATCTTTCATCACCGGTTTTGGTTTCATAATTTAAATTATACTTAATATGGTCTGTAGTATCCCCTTCACCCAGATAAAGAGCATTGGCAGATTCAGGATTGAAGAAATCAAAATCCTCTTCTAGTACTTGAAAAACATCATACAATTTGTCATCAGAATTAGAGGACGGGTGTGGTTGTTTGGTATTGCCCCATGCCTCGTCCTCGCCACTGCCTTTATTATCATTTAAATTATTAATACTACCTTCTACTACATCTTCATCACATAATAGACGTCGTTTTTTTAGTGGTTGCAATAAAGAAACATCGACCTCACTAACGCCATGATTATCCAACACACCATCTTTATCCCTTAGTGGTTCGGTCTCCAAACAGTGGGTTTTAACTGCTCGAATAGGGTGGTGCACCTCATCCATGCTATCAAGAGAGACTGTTAATTGTAGAGACACCTCGTGTTACTATTGGTATTGCTGATAGCCAAAAGAGTTCTGTTATGCGTGTACATTGAGTGAGTATGATATGATTGCAAACGGTTTTTGCTCTCGGTCTACCTCTAGAGATAATTAATATTACCCTCTAGTAACAAGGGGTATTAGTTAGTAATAATTTATTGCTGTACTGGTAACAAGGGGTAAACTTTAAAAGAGGTATCTTTTTTATTATTCTTCTTTGGGTAAGTTCTGATTCTAAGCTAAGAACTTTATTGCCTTTTGCATTGGATGTACCAATGAGGAGAGGTCTACCAATACTAGGTACCTCTTATTCTTATAATAATTAATCTTTATGCCTTATCCGCCATTGCAATAAAACCACAACCATAATGCCTCATCCCGCAGTATCAGAACCGATACCAGGCTCAGATGATACTGATACAACACAACAAAACAATCAACAACCTCAAAGTCAGCAATCATCACAAACCACACCTAATATCACCACCGCCGCAGATGATGGCTTAAGGCTAGCCAATATTTCTGTAAATCTCAATCCAGCAGAATCAGGTGCCAAGGCATTACCATTAGATACCGCCGCTACTGATGCCGCGGCAGAGGCATGTGCTTCTCTTCTTACAATGCCTTCCGAAGTTTCAAATCTTGATACTATGCCACGTGCAAAAAAGAATGAAGATGATGGGATTAACACTCAGTGTCACAATTATTGCAATGTCACAATCAAATTACCTAATGAAGGTCCTCTTGGCATGGATTTATTATCTATGGATGGTGGAGAGTATGTCAAAATAAATGGTATTGCAACACAATCGGAGGCAGGGAAGAACGGTGTATGTGTGGGTGATGTGCCTGTATATGTAGCAACCTCTATGAAAATACCATATACTGATTTTGTTCAGAATGCTCGAACTATGCGACCTCTGTTATTTGGTGTCATTCGTAATCAACAAAATAGTAGTGATAGGCAACCTGCGCCTGCCAATCCCCAACATACCCAAACACAACAAAAATCATCCAATCGATGGACTGCTGAGGAGCATCGTTCATTCCTCCAATGTCTCGAAAAACACGGTAGAAATTGGAAAATTATTGCAACAATTATAACAAGCCGAACAGCTAAACAAATTAAGTCACATGCACAAAAGTATTTTCAAAAATTAGCCAAGGCACGTCAGAATGGTGAGGCCGTACCCGTACAGCAGGGTGGTCAACATCAAGTTCAAGTGTCGGCTCAAGTGAATAATCATCATGCTCCGTTGGGTGTTGATGGTCAACCAGTCGTTACGATGAATGATGCAAATGATGAGTATGGTTTGTGGGGCACGGGTGAGGGTGTTTATTTTAGTGACCTAGGCCAAAACGATTGTATCCTTTCCGGATTTGATGGTAAGTTGTTGTTGTGTTAATTTGTTGGTGTTATTTATTTATAATATACATCTGATGACCAACTAATATGAATACAATCCTGTATAATTAGATTTAGAATTCTGTCAACACTTTATTGGTAATATGAGGTTGATAGCGCTCGTTAGAAAAATACTACCCACTGACTATGATGCATACACTGAAGATGAGAAGAATAAATTATGTATGGATATTATAACCAACTGGAGGGAATCACAAAATCCAAAAGGTAGATTCCTTGAGCATAATACCCAAACACAAATGTATGTTGAAGTTGCGGACAATGATGTCAAAGAAATTTTACGGGAGATATTGCTGCATGCACAAGCTATTCCACCGCTCAATCAACAACCCGAGACTGATATTGAGTCACATGTTTGTCAGAGGAAGGGCGGTTCATCGAATGTCTCTTCATCTACTCCAGTCGGAGGTGCTATGAATGAATCCACCCCTATGCCAGATAGACAGAAGAAGCAGAGGAAACTTCCTTTAGGAGTGTATGAAACAACAGCTGGAAGCTGGCGTGTTCGAGTATACTATCAAGGAAAAGAACGTTGTATTGGGACATTTCCGACTTTGGAAAAGGCGGCATTGGCAAATGAGATTGCACGGGGCGAGCTCAAGAAAGATAAAAGACTACAGCTCTCTGTTGAGGAGTGTGAACGGAATATCAAGCTAGCAAAGGAAGCTGCTTTGGCGTCAATCGCGGCTATGGGTTCATCGACACAAAAGTTGCCTCAAAAGAAGACTCTCGAAATCGAACCAGAACTGCCAGAGGAACCTGTCTTGATGGAGAAAAGTTCAACTAAGTCAAAGAAGGTTAAGAAGAAGAGGAAGAGGAATGACCCTAATGCTCCCAAGCGTGGTCTGAGCGCCTACATCCTCTATTCGAATGCAAATAGGGCTAGGGTTAAGGCTGAGAATCCAGAGGCTAAGTTTGGTGACATTGTAAGTGATTGTTTTTAATATTTTATTGCGTACAACACATCCCACTCTATACTAACCCACTAATCATCTATACACACAGCAAAAGCTCTTGGCAGAGGAGTACAGAAATCTCTCCCAAAGTGACCGTGGACGTTGGGATCACCTCGCCGCCGAGGATAAAAAACGTTACCTTCGTGAGATGGAGAATTATACACCACCCGATGATTCATCAGACAGCTCAGCTCCAAAGAAGAAGACGACGAAGAAGAAGATGCGCAAGAAAATTAGGACAATCTCATTGGATGATGAGGACTCCAATGACAACACAACTAACTTTACTGCAGCATCGACAGCCTCCAGTACACATCCCTTGCCACCTTTGCCTCTTCCTGTTGAGGCTACTACTGTTGTTGCTATTCGGCCCGAGGAGACTGTTGAAGATTCATTGGGGGCAATGTCGACAGAAGAAGATGAAGTCGAAGTGCCACCTACTGCAGCAATGGAGGAAGATAAGGAGGATGAGGTTGACGATGTAAACTTTGATAGCACAACTAACTTTGAGGTTGAAGAAGATAGCCCATGTGATAAAGTCGTCGGTGGCAATCGGTGGACTGATACACCCATTGAATCCATTGAATCCACCAATGAATATGGGAAAGAGATGGAGGATTCCCTCCTCCAATCACCCCTTGATAATGACCTCAATGAATCAGCCCTTTTCCTCAATGATTTATTTGAGACTGAGATATCTCCCGCAGTAGCTAATAAGGCGACTCATGCCTTATCGGGCCGTGAGGGTGACGAAGTGGTAAATAGTAACAAGAGTAGGACTGCAGAGACGTCTCCCGTTTCTCCTCCCAATCAAGTAGTTGTTACTGATGGGGACGGCAAGAAGGAGTCGACTCAGGTCGTATCGATTCACGAGGAAGACGAAGTGGCAAATAGCAACAGGAAAGTTGTTGAGAAGAATGTCTCAGCAAAAGTAAATTCTGTTGAACAGTTGAGACGCGACATTTCAAAGGAATGCAACCAGGCACTTGTGGGAGTTATGGAGAGAAAAGGAGTTGAATTGGTAGATACTCTTGAACAGCAATACCTCAATGAAGCATCAGTATTGACGGAAGGTATCGAACATTTGAAAAATGATAACGATAGTATCAAGAACGATATTGAAATGTTTCGTACAACGACAATTCCGGCTCTATTGAGAAGTCAACAACCTACTGATTTGATCGACGATACCATTACAAAGTTAGAGGAAACTTTAGAGGCTAATCGTGCCGAGGTATCGCAGAAGCGTCAACAGCTATTGACAGTAAACAGGAAGTATCGTATGAGGTGGGAAGATGAGAAAAAGAAATGCAAGGTGAATATTTTCCAATGCGATGGACGTATTGGAACACCAATGAAAGTGAGGAAACACTATAACAAATCCAGCCTAGGGAAGCGTGATGAGAAAGAAAATGAGAATGTTAGGTAGACATCAAGCAAATCCATCACCAGACTCACGAGTAAGGGAGAAAGCTGAGAAGACTGATGAGAAAGATGAGAAGAAAGAAGCTGAGATACTATTCGAAATAAACTAGGTACCTACCCAACATAGAGTCAGATCAACCCCTAACTTTACCTACTAAGCTCTTACACGAGCTTCATATTTGGGGTATATTGGAGAGGTTAGAGAGGGGTTGGGTTGATATGGTCGAGAGTCATCGAGTTTGGGGGTATATTGGAGAGGTTTAGAGGTATTGATAGTAATGTTGAGAGTTGATCGATTGAATGATGATTGTTGAAGGTATCCTTTTGGCAAAGATACGGCGCAGGGGTTAAAAGATTTGTACTTGACATAAAAAGCTTATTCGATACGAATTGAATCTTTGTATACATGACAGTGATTAGTGATTATCCTACGTAGTTGCATCATCTACTTCTTCCTTATTGCAAATACACATTTCATTATATACCATGAGCAATAAGGATACTGATACTCGCTTCCAAGGTAAATTGATTGTAATAACTGGAGGGGGAGGAAATTTTGGTAGAAGAGGATGTCAATACTTTGCTCAACGAGGAGCAAATGTTGCAGCTTTGGATAATAATTCAAATGCATTAAATGAAACAATAACTGAATTAACATCAAGTAGTAACAATAATATAACAATAAAGGGATATACATGTGATATAACAAATGCAGAAGAAGTTGAGGAAACAATTGAATCAATAACAAAAGACTTTAATTGTAATGGGAAGATCGATATGTTGTGGAATAATGCAGGCTATCAAGGAGAGATAAAGCCAACACTGGAATATGATACTGCCGACTTTGCACGTGTTATGAATATCAATGTTACTGGTATGTTTATTGTATTACAAGCTGTTGCAAAACGAATGAAAGCAAGTTATGATTCTATACAACAAACAACAACTAGAAGTGAGGGTTCTACTACTGCTTCCCATCCATTTTCAATTGTCAATACAGCTTCAGTAGCTGCTTTGAGAGGTACCCCTGCCATGGTTGCATACAGTTCTAGTAAAGCTGCAATACTGGCCATGACTGTTTCTACTGCAAAGGTATGAGTACATATTAGTATGACATTGTATACTATGTATTCTCAAACCGTAAAACTTACGTTTTATCTCTATATGTTTAGGATTTAGCACCCTATGGAACACGAGTAAATTGCGTCTCACCTGCATTGATTGATTCTGGATACATGTGGACACGACAAAATGAATTGCATGCCTCGAGTGGTTCTCCGTATTTTGCATCTGATCCAGAACAAGTAGCCAGAGCAAAAGTTAGTGGGTGAGTGTAGTCATTGATTATCGTTTGTTATTCAATATATACGTGTATTAACTTACTATCATCATACATAAATTTGTCTCCTTGATATCAATAAATGACATACAATACTCATCAGTGTCCCAATGAAACGGCTTGGAACGATTGATGAAGTTGTAAAGTCGGTAGCATATCTATTGAGTGATGATTCTAGTTATACAACAGGTACTAACCTAGTAGTGGATGGCGGATTAAGTTCTGGTCTCAAAGCCTAATCACATCTATGTTACATAGAAACCAAAAGTAAACTATCTGAACAATAAAGCTCTTTCTTCTTAGTTTTTAAATGTCATGACTAGTTCAAGAAGTTGTTCGTTCAATATGATAGCAAACAGGTGTGTCCAATATCGGCAGAGGTCCTCATTACAAAGAGGTATACGCTGCCAAAAAGCTTGACTTCTTGTAAGAAGATAATTAACTAGAAGCAACATGCCCACGTAAAGAGGGATTGACAGCCATTTCCATATCGAAGTTGCAGCCTTCGGAATTGACCTCGTCACAAAGTTGTTCTTCGTCAGCATTTAAATCATTCCCAGAACATACATCCGTCCAAATAACCTCACAGATGATATTGGGAAAGTCTCCATCAACGCTGTTAGTAGTGACATAAGTTATAAAGTTAGATATGTAGTTCACAAGCAAATGTAATTACAAAGAGAAAGTGACACTTACCATCGACAATCCTGACTATCAAAACTACCACTGCCAGAACCGGACGATGAGCTGCTTGAAGATGAGGACCTTGAGCTGCGTGATGAACGTGAAGATTTTGATTTAGAGCTTTTCTTGGACTTCTTAGAGTCTTTTGACTTAGACTCTTTTGACTTAGAACTCTTCTTCTTATCGGTTTTGCTTGCAATCTCATCGGCACCAGATTCGATCAATTCTTCGTCAGCGTCGAAAAGAGCCACATCCTGAATAACGGTGTGCATGTTTTGTATTAGTATTGGTAAGCTTGACCTTATGCTAAAAAAAATGTTATAAACATGAAGATATACCTCTTGCAGCTTACCTCGACATCACCAGTGACATGCTTATCATCATAGGATACAAATTGTTTGGCTGTGATATTTGCAATAAGTATATGCATATGTATGGAACAAAAGATCGTTAGAAGTACAGAATTCATGATATTCTTTATGTCACTAGATAGATATAAGGAAACTCAGACTATGACTTCGGTTATGCACCGACTCTACGAGAAATAACAACTTACCAGAGGTGGATGCCACAGCGGCAAGGGAGATTGTTGTAATTAATTTCATGATTATTGCTTCTGTACCTATCTGGGCAACAATGTACAAGTTTGACTTTATGATAAACAGAACATAAGTAATGATAAGCGGCTTTATTTAGTCGGTCAAGTCGGTCAAGAAGGCCTCTCTTTATGTCATTAAAAAAAGTTGTAGTACCACATAAAAGCTCCCAGCCATCAGCCATCAGTTTGATGCCATCGACAATATACGTCGTATATGTAAACTATGGTATTGCAATTACTAACTCTTCTACTACTCGTTTTACTGCCACAAATAGCAACTGGCTTTTGCCAATCAACTTTGCAGCCACCAAACACACATGCATCTTACATCACTCTCTATTTGTCAACATCCGATGAGTATTCACAAACTTCAATCAGATCTCAAATAAACAAAATTTTGATAGATGAGAAGAACTCGCTTTTATCAGATTTATCAAAACTAAAGAAGAAACGTCCAAAGAGTACTGTAGATGAAGATAATACAGTATTATTACAATCATGTTCAACTTCACAAATGATACATCAAGTTTTACTATCCAGTAGATTTGATTTACCATTCCTTAACCGATGTAATGTTGGTCCTAGTACAATAGATGGCGCTGGTAGGGGATTATTTGCTTCAGAGGATATAGCCGAGGGTGAGATAATAACATGCTACGTAAGTGTCTGTTTGTGTGTTTATAATATGATGATGGATATTTTTAGCGATTTTCAAATCATCATCATTAACTTTATATAACATCAGCCAGGTGATGCCATCCTATATGAGGTGAAGGATGAGAATGATGAAGATGAAGAGGTTGATATTGAAGTATATAATGTTGAGGATGAAGAGGAGACTACATACTGTTTGTGGGGAGCGCATGTAAGTTCAGAGTATATCCTAGATGAGGATGCAGTATTTGACGGCACTGAAACATCCCAACCTTTGACTTCGACAGCCGTTGCAGTTGATGGTGAATATTCAATAATGGGATGTGATCTAGAGTGTATAAATTCTGCATACAGTGGGCATTATGCGAACGATGGGGCTGGACACCTTGCTTTAGAGAAACCAAATTCACAAAAGAATAAGGAAGCAGCAATAGAGCTGGGATTAGACTGGGATGATGATGATAATGAAGAAGAAGTTGGAGTGGAGGAAAACATAGCAGCATATGTACTAAAAAGCTTAGAGGTGGCTAATGCAATGCATAGATCGGTAGACAAAGACAATTCTCATATTGCAACTGTAGCTACGAGAGACATAAAGAAAGGGGAGGAAGTATTTGTGACATATGGGCCTGATTACTGGCTCGGGCATGCTTGACCATATACAAATGTGTACACATCTCATGCTGTTATATTAATTGACTTTTGTACTACTGTTAATTTGCTGTCTTTCATCCACTTGTACCAAATCGATATATAAACACAACATTGTCGTTAATATCTATATTTTGTTGAATAATCCTTTGGAGAAACAACTAATCCTCTTCCTTTTCTTGCTCCTCTATAAACAATTTCAATAATATCAATCAACTCCTGCTTATCTGCCAGTGCCCAATTAATCTTATTATTGTTACCAGTACCTAAATCTACCATAATATGTTTATTTCTGTAGAAGAACATTGTTGTACATGCATCATACAGCTCATACATGCCATTAAAATCTGGTACCTCATCAATATCAACTAAATATATAACAGCAAAATTCTTAACCTTCTCGGCAATACCAAATAATACCTCGTCTTGAACCATACAAGTTTGATCACTATCTCGTCCAAATCTTATAACAATTACACGATCTTCTTCTGTTAATATTGCTTGATCTACCTCCCAACCACTGCGGAGATGTGGTAACATGTACGACATGGTAATTTATGTTGTGTGTACTTTGTTTGCTTTTTTGTATTTAATGTTGATTGTTTTATTGATTAACAAAACTCTTTATCGCCGCCGCCACCACTAAATCAAACAGTGAATTAACTTCCTGATATTATCAATATACTTATAGTACAGATAGAGTAGATCTGATATGTAGCAGTAGAGAAACTTTGAATGAATATATTGAAGTTTGGTATCCTTTGGTATCCTTGAAAAATGAGGGTAGGTCTATCAAGAGGGTCTAAGTGAGAGGTAAGGCTAAGTAATTATCTATTGATTTGTTATTGCTCACTCCATATCGCCTGAGCTACCTTTGCCACTGCTTCTTTGCTGGCAACAAGAGGAAGATAACCATTTTGACCATTTTCTCTACAATGACCCATGAAGACATCCTTCTTGTAGCTTCCACTCTGTCCATCAAGCACTTTAGTATCACCTGTAACGTCAGCTATCTTTTGTTCCAAGTCTGTTCTCATCTCATGCCATTTGCGTACAACTTCCATACAATGATCATAGTTGGCAGTTCGTGGATCAATATCTCCCTTGTTTGTTGAGGACTGTCCAGCACAATTCCATGGCTTGCGACAGTTTGTAAAGTGTATATTCTTAATCAAACTCAAATCTGTCTTTCTACAATCTTCGCATCCTTCGACATTGCGACGACACTTTCCATGCAAATCTCTATATCTTTTGATAAAGTTGGGTATGTCCTCGTAGAAGATATTAGCACCCATGTGGTTGTATCGACATCCATTCAACTCCACAGTGGTATTTGGTCGTATTACATCATAGTAGTAAGCTGGTAGTCCTTGCATCGCCATCGATCCAACCACACCTCCATACCCCTTCAGGTGATGAGAGGGAGTTAAGATGTTATTGAAGTTGGTTATATGCACAGAACAAACTTTAACACGTAACTGCTTACCTTGCCACCCCATCCATTCTCACGCGAGAAACCACCAACATAATTGCCCTCACGTATAATGTCGAGATATTCATTGAACACATCTATACTAGGTTTCAATATAATGAAGCCGGCTTGGAAAGCAGCTTTTCTTCCTGGTATCACTTGATGATAATCTCTTGTCAAGTATGCTTGTATATTGTTTGGTATTTCCTTATTTGGATATTCCATCTCAATCTTTCTTCGTGCCATCTTCCCTTCGGCACTATCAGATGGTAACAACATGGCGTCATACACATCATCCATAGGTTGGTAGTACATGAAATCAATATCAGTATGTACAACAATTTTGTGTTGATTGATAGTGTATGCATATAACTTTATAAACTCATCAGCTCCACAACACCATTCTTTATGTACATTCTTTCGTAGATACTCTCCTTTAATATCGGCTATATTAACTGGTGAATCCTTCAATATAACTTCATATCCCAAATCACTTAGTATATGTGAACAATCTTTTGCTTTCATATGTACAATTGCGTATAGTTTGTAATCATACTTGGAACCACTTTTTGGATTACGTATCGATGTTTCATGAATAGAATGACGTAGTATTGTAGCTGCATCTAATAATCCTGATGTGGATGATTGAAAATCTGAACATCTTATTAGTGATATAGCATATGCAATTTGTATTGGTTTATCATTGTTGCTATTATTGCTTTGATTGTTTGGTGCTGAAGAGTCCTCGTCGACAATGATGGTATGATTATGAGATGAAGATCTTACTGCAGTAACTTTATCATTAGCAGCAATAATTAGATGATCTAACCAAAGTAGTAGAAGGACAAGACCAACAAATAGAAAGATGATGAACCGACGTAATGAAACTTTTGATTGAGTACTCTGTCTTTGTTGTGATAGGCGTATTGGTTGTTGATTAAGCCGAGCCATTATTTTCTGCAGTTGTTTAGACTTGAGATTTGAGATATACTTGATACTGAGACATCAGTTTTCATGTTTACAATTAGAAAACTCCTTCTAAAGAAAGAATGCTCAAATTAATGTACATGCGGAGATGATATGCATCTACCTATCTAGAGTTGAGAGCTTCAACTGTAGAACTGAGGAAGGGCTTAAGTCTTAGAGTTGTTAGTAGTTGCAGATCATATTCCATCCATTGAAAACAACTCTATGTCTTCGTCGGCCTCTTTACTGCCAAGCTGATTCATGCCGATACTTGGCTGTGCTGTAACATCTACAAACTTGCCTATAATATTCGCAGGTACGCCAACTGCAACGCTTCTCTCTGGTAGATCCTCTATAACCAATGTACCAGCACCAACTTGACAGCCGTCTCCAATCTTTATATTACCTAAGACGGATGAACCGGCGCCGAGCAGGACTCCACTACCAATCTTTGGATGTCTATCGACCCCCTTCTTTCCGCTTCCGCCTAGTGTTACATGATGAAGTATCGAACAGTTATGACCGACATGAGCTGTTTCGCCTATAACGATTCCAGTACCGTGATCAAGCATAATACCACTGCCAAGTGTGGCATTTGGATGAATGTCTATTTGAAAATGTTGTGAGACCTGGCTTTGCATGTAACTTGCTAAAACTCGTCTTTCGCTCTTCCATAAGTAATGTGATACTCTATACGCTTGTAATGCATGAAAGCCTTTGAAGTACAGAAAAACATCTGGAAGAAAGTTGCAAGCAGGATCTCTATCTCTCACTGCCAATATATCGGCCCTCAGATTTCTACGAAAGTCTGGATCTGCATCTAACGCTTCTCGAATCAATGACATCATTTGTGTACTAAGAATCGATTGAGATGATAGTCTATTTGCTAAATGAAACGATAACGCCGACTCCAGCGTTGGATGATTGAGGATTGTCGAGTATAAGAATGATACAAGTAGAGGCTCCCTTGATGCTTCTATGTATGCTTCTTTGCGCATCAAGTCCCATACCAAATCTATAGGAGGCTGAGATGAGTTTGAAGATGAACCAAGCGAGTAAACTGACTGTGGAACCGACAGGTCAATATCTCGGTAATCTGTAATCACTGATTCTACTGGTTGTTGCATGCTGGGTGGTATTATTGCTTTCATTTCTTCTATATCATCATCTAGTATATCTTCCTTAGGAAGAAAATCGGCTGCTGGAGAATCTAACTTAAAGTGTTCCTCATCCCAAACTGCCTTTGTTAACTTTGCACTCATTTCATCCCCTTTAGGTAACAGGCGAGTTGTCCGAGTGGTGGTACTTTTGTTATTTGATGTTGATATAGGATTGTTCTTTTCTTCTCCCATACTATATCTAGTCGATGGTTGTGGTGGTTTAGACGCAGGTTCTAGGAAATTCCAATAAGACGCTGCAGTTTCTGGTACATCACTTTGATGGCTGAACATACTATCAAGCTGCATATCAATATCATTCGTATCTTCTATAGATGATCCTCTATTTACTACTACATCATTGTCACTAGATACTGGCATGTTCTTACCAACACCAAGTTGGTATTTTGGGCGTGATCGATTTGTGGTACTATTATCTATTCTATTTATTCTGTTATCTATTTGTGATGCTAGATCCTTTAAGTTTGATGATAGTTGTTCCTCCTCATCTTTTGTGTTTGATATACACAGAATGTTTTTTTGTTGTTGATAGCTTGAAAATCTCGAGAAGCGACGACTCCCGTTATCCGGCAATATGAAGGCTATTGAATGCGGTGTTAGCAGTATAGCTGCAACTAGTAAGAGAGAGATATCCATAGCCAAGTAGAAGAGGGAGGAGCTAGCAAATGCAATGACAACTTTCCCCGAGACGAGAGTCGAGAGTAAAATAAAAAGGATACCCTACCGATGGGTCGATTAAGTTGCATCACTATTACTACTCGCACAGGGGTTCTATACTAATTATTTATTTGACCAATTTAAAAACAGTTTGAGCCAGATAAAAGTCATTCTTACTAGTAATAGTAACTACAAGCAAGAAAGAGTTTCGATAACAGCATTTAATCCTTATCCTGACCAAGCTTCTTGACTCCGCGAAGACGTCCAGTACGGCGGGCTCCAATTAGACCAACCTTACGACCAGAGGGTGCCTCCTTACTAACAGTCGATGGACGACCAATGTGCTGGTGGTTTCCTCCTCCGAAGGGATGCTCCACGGGATTCTTAGCCACACCACGAATCTTAGGCCAGCAGTTACGCTTGACGGCATACTTGTGGTAGGCACGTCCAGCCTTCAACAATGGCTTGTCAGTACGTCCACCTCCGGCAACGACACCAATTTGGGCACGAACCTTAGAGTTGACAGTCTTCTTACCACCTGATGGAAGACGAAGACGAGTAGTACCCTTATCCTCATCGTGTGAGATGACAACAGCAAAGCAGCCTGATCCTCGAGCAAAAGCACCACGATCACCAACCTTGGCCTCAACATTGCATACAATGGTACCCTCTGGTACTTGCTTCAAAGGCAAGACATTACCAATGGTCAATGTAGCCTTCTTTCCACAGTAGATGAACTGTCCAGTGTACATACCCTCAGTAGCAACCATAAGCTCAGTGTCGCGCTTGAATCGATAAGCATTCAAGAATTGAATCTTAGCAACAGGTGCGCCACGACCGGGATCATGGAGGATTTCCTTAACAACACCACGGACGTATCCACGACGTTCGGCATAGTCGATAGATCTGAGCTTTACAGCACCCTTACGAGTACGGGTGTGTGCCTTGAAGATAGGGGACTTACCCTTTCTTTGTGCCTATCATGTGTTATATATGGTACATGATTTATGTAGGACACATTAAATGAAACCACAGATTCGTTTCATGAATCAAAAGTGGTTATGCATTATCCAATTTGACCAGTTAAGAGGTACAAATAATGGCATCGCATCGTGGTTGGGGAAGTAGCCAAGGTTTGTTAGTATTGCAACAATTGCCAAGGCGCCACGTCATAATAGATGATCAAGAGATCATTTTCAATGGATGAGTTTTGAATTCATCATTGTCAATTTATACATGACGATTGATACGATGGCAAGTCATGGGGAGGTTTTGGTAGGGGGGAAAGGGAGATACTATTTGATGTTAGAACGATGAATAAAATAAAATAAATCATAAATAATTTATTGCCAAGCTGTAATTTGCAATCAATAATTCGACCCTCTCACGGGACGAATATATACATAGTACTTTCGACAACCGGGCTTGGTTCTTCTATTTGCTTACCTGTACGTATTTTCCCATCTCCTACACCTCTTATAAATATGTATAAAATTTATGAGTGATTTTATGGTGGAATATTTTACCGCTTTACTTAATTTTACTTTTGCAGTACTCGAAATCGTCCGCTACATACGTAAAGTAGGTGTAAACCTAAGTAAGACTATCTGAACCTATGTACGCGAGGTATCCAAAGAAACTGATCATCATATCAAGTGGTTTCAGAAGAAGAACTCAGGGCCCTAAAAAATTCAGGCCAAAACAATATTATAGCACCAGATGATGATACACCCTTGATGACCAAACACTGCCTGACAGTCATCAGAAATCGAAATCTGAGGCAAGAAATCTGCCCCCATATGTGGCTGTGAAAGTATGACAGAGGGCCCTAGAAATCTGCTTGGTGTGTTCATCACTTTGTTATACACCTATACAATGCCAATCAAGCACTATTCTAGCAAGCCTACATCTCTGAGGTGCCACTTGATGGCCAAACA
>Ga0214480_100409_pt1 | contig 22074 bp, 18 predicted proteins | sample M1_20Mar14CPVII9_3_FD_165042 | JGI IMG/M metagenome (GOLD analysis project Ga0214480, IMG submission 165042) | Marine eukaryotic communities from Monterey Bay, California, United States - M1_20Mar14CPVII9sort6BwellE17 | ecosystem: Environmental > Aquatic > Marine > Unclassified | place: USA... | reverse complement strand
TAGAACTATTCAAACAACAACCATCACAACATGGAGATTGCCCAATATGTTTCGTATGTCTACCGTCACTTGAAACGGGGAGTAAATATTATGCATGCTGTGGAAAGATGATTTGTAGTGGATGTGTTTATGCTCCTCTATATGATAACCAAGGCAATCAAGTTGATAACCAAAAGTGCCCATTTTGTAGAACTCCACATCCTAAAGCTGAAAAGGAAGCAGTAGAAAGGGAAAAGAAAAGAATAGAGGTCGAAGATCCTATTGCAATCTACAATTTAGGAAATTATTACAGAGATGGGAGAAACGGAATGCCACAAGTTATGGACAAGGCATTAGAACTTTGGCATCGGTCAGCAGAGTTTGGTTGTACCGCAGCATATTGCAACATCGGATTAGCATATCATCTTGGTCAAGGTGTAGATGTTGACCAGAAGAAGGCCAAGCATTACTGGGAGTTGGCAGCTATGGGAGGGGATGAAGTAGCAAGATGCAATTTAGGCAATATAGAGGATAATGCAGGTAATTTCGAGAGAGCCTTGAAACATTATATGATTGCAGCAGGGGATGGGAGTATTGAATCTATCAACAACATCCGAACGTTGTACTCAGATGGACGAGCAGCAAAAGAAGATTACACGAAAGCTTTACAAGCTTATCAGAAATACTTGGGTGATATTAAAAGTGTACAGAGGGATAAAGCCGCTGCATATAGTGAGAGGTATCGTTATTATTAGTACGGGTTAAGTCCTTTAATCATTCTCTGTCTAAAATAAAAGTTCTTGAATCAAAACAGACATCTCATTATTTATATGAACTTCTATATCATAAAAAACAACCGAACCGCTTCCCCTCTCTATCTTGATCTAAAGCTCTTTGGGTTCTCGGGTAGAGAGGAGATATTATCTTTCTCCCATATCCACATCTTGTGCACATCTTGTGTTAGTATGAATTATATGTATAGCAATCCGCTCCTCATCAACCCATCCCAATCCCAACATAGCAATCCCTCCTCTCCCTCGTCAACTCTCACCCAATGCCTACCGCCAAACACGAGCACTATTAGCCCTCCGTGCCCTATCACTAACACTTGATCTTAATCTTAACGAACATTCCTCTTCATTAACATTCGTGGGTTTAAATGCTATCATAGCCAGAGTTAGAGGATTGTTCTATGTAAACTTATATGTATGTAGAGCTAAATCCATGCAAAATTAACTATATTACTGCACTTAGACTTAATAGTAACGAAACCTCTCGCTAGCCGCAGCGGCTTTATCCCTCTGATCACTCTTAATCTCGCCCAGGTATTCTTGATATAATTGTAATGCTTTCATGTAATCTTCTCTCGATGCATCGCCATGCTTGTACATCTTTTGGATGCTCTTCAAGGACTCACCTTGTCCACTTTTAATTGCAATCATATAATGTTTCAATGCTCTATCCAAATTGCCTTCATTCTCCTCATTGACGCCTAGATTATGTCTTGCGTATACATTTCCCTTTATAGCTGCTAACTCATAATAATACGCAGCATTCTCCTTATCAACTTCAACACCTTCTCCATTATCATATGAAGCACCAATGTTTGTATATGCTCCGGCATAACCAAGTTCTCCAGCACGATGATATAGTTCTGATGCCTTGTCATAATCTCGTCGAAAACCATACACCCCATCTCGATAGTAACATCCGAGATTGTGAATTGCACGTGAATCCCCTGCCTCAATTCGATTCTTTATTCTTTTAATTCCTTCTTCATCTGTATAAGCCGGTGGTGTTCTACAAAAAGGACACTTTCTATTATCAACTTTATTGCCTTGATCATCGTAAAGTGGTGCATAAATACATCCACTACATATAACTTTCCCACAACATGACTTGTATGTACTACCCGTATGAAGTGTTGGCATTCTTAGAAAACAAATCGGACAATCTTCTCTCTGTGGAGGCTCTTTGAATAGCTTTTCATCGTGTAATTCAGCTACCCATCTTTCACATTGTTTTTTATGCTTTGATCTATGTTTCTTTTTGCATACGGCGTTGCAATACTTGACTTGTTTACATTTGTTGCATGCATTCATATTATCACTACCCTCCTTACCACAATTGGCACATACTAATACATCGTCGTTGTCCGCTGCCGTGCTCATATTCTGTGTAACTTATCAGTCATCTCACATACACCCGTCTTTGCAAATCTTGCATACATCAGATGTACTCATCTTTTATTACTTTAATATATAACTACCAATCAAATATACGAATTTTAAATTGACCAATTGATACCATTCCGGATACATATACTACACTTGCCAATAGCGAGAAGGAATACAACAAAACAGCTCTTTAACTACATATAGGATACCTTATATGTGCTAGTGTTTATGGTGATGACGACACCAAGACGATACAATATTGATTACTAATACTTATTAAACACACCTTGATGATCAGTATGATTTGTGTAAACCTCCAAAGTATAAACAACAGAGAGATAGGTACGCCAACACATTACAATTAATAAAGACAACTATCAAGTTGAAACTTGCTATGTGAAACTTACTCGATAACAAATTCCCGACTAAAATTTCATTCTAAACAATGTTCGTGGGTCGGGTCGGCAGTCAGCAATCGGCTCTCCATAATAACCTTTACATATATCATCATCTCGTTATCATTGGTGATTGTTATTAGCAGAGTAATTGATTATAGGGGGCAACACATATAGAAAAAGAAGAATACACATATCATTAAAATATCATAGTTCAAATTGCCAAGCGCCAAGTATCGTAGAATCTTCATGCATATCTGCATATGTTATATTTAGTTGTATTTAGTATGGAAGCTTAGTATTATTAGGTAGTGTCGGTATAAACTTATATAATTCACAACAAAGATGAGCAGCAGCACGGCAGACAACATTTTCACGACGATATCAGAAGTAAAGAATGATGATGGTGTATGTGAAGTCAATGATATGTTATTAAACAACTTAAATATTAGCACGGTGAATAATAAAGAAGATAATGATATATCAGTATGTGCCAACTGTGGTAAAGAAGGCAGTGATATAAACAATATGTGCAACAAGTGTAAGATGGCAAACTATTGCAATGCCGCGTGCAAAAAGAAGCACCGATCAAAGCACAAAAAACAATGTGAAGATCATATCAGACTTGCTGCTGAGCGTGCTGCTGAGTTACATGATAAAGAACTATTCAAACATCCACCGCCAGATGAAGATTGCCCCATTTGTTTCCAACGATTACCAACATTGGAATGGGGGAGGAGATACAAGACGTGTTGCGGAAAAGTCATTTGCAGCGGATGTATTCTTGCGCCTGTCTATGATAATGAAGGGAATATAGTCGCTGAAAAGATTTGTCCCTTTTGTAGAACTCCAGGGTCTACTTCGAATGAGGTGGTTCTTGACAGAGAAAGAAATCGTATGGAGAAAGGCGATCCCATTGCAATCTATAATCAAGGGTGTAATTATCGAGAAGGGTCGGACGGATTTCCACAAGATTTTATAAAGGCATTAAAACTATTTCATCGTGCAGGGAAACTTGGTTATGCTAGAGCATATACAAACATTGGTGGTTCGTATGATCTTGGTACAGGTGTAGAAGTTGATAAGGAGAAGGCTGCGTATTATTATGAGTTAGCAGCTATGGGTGGAGATGTACAGGCAAGGCACAATCTAGGCGTAGATGAGGCAAAAGCATTCAATATCGATAGAGCTGTCAAACATTTCATGATTGCTGTGAGAAGCGGATGTGCTAAATCTTTGGAGATTATCAAACAGTTTTACGGATATGGACAGGTAACAAAAGACGACTATAAAAAAGCATTACGACTATATCAAGAATACTTGGGAGAGATTAAAAGTCCCCAGAGGGACAAAGCTGCCGAGTATAGTGAGAGGTATCGTTATTATTAGTACGGGTAAACCTAACGAGAGTCTTGGGTCGGGTCTAAGCTAGAAGACAACTAAATATTGAATCAAAACAGGCATCTCATTATTTATATGAAATTCTATAATATCAAAAACAACCTTTCCCTCTGTCCCCTTAACCCCTGCCGTACAATTAATCTTGACCCTTTGGGGGTTTCGGGGGAACTCGATGATAGGCACGAGGTTAAGGAAGGGTGGTATGAATCCCATCCCCTTCCCTACCTCCCCATATCATCCTCTCCTCACTCATACACATCTTATGCACATCTTATGCACATCTTATGCTCATTATGAATTATATGTAATCCCTAACCTAGCAGTACCCTCCCCTCCCTCCTCAACCCTAACCTAGCAATCCCACCCCCCTCCTTGACCTTCAATCCTCGCATCCTTTATTACCTCCAAACACGAGAACTATTAGCCCGTCGTGCCCTATCACTAACACTTGAAATTAATGAACAATCTTCATTCTCACCACTAGTCGGGTCGAATGATATCATGTCAGGCAAGAATGGCTCATCCTCCTCAAATTCAAACATCTCTTCTTCTCCCCCTTGTTCTTGATAAACTTGAGGATTAACTTCTTGACATACCTGGGGTATCTCTTGACATAGCATATCTTGTGGGACATTATCTTGAGGGTCATCTTGGGGGTCACCTTGACGTGTAGTAGTTCGAGTCTTGAACTGTTGATAACTAAGGTTAACATCTGGATGACATGTTGTCATGTTGTTTAATCCCTCTCCCATACCATAATCTCCCTCCTCTCCCATACCACTATCATCCTCTTCATCACAACTCAAATCATCCATACTAACCAATCGTATATACTCAAACCAATGTTTCTTCCTAATCATTTTAGTTGAACCAACATCATCCATTACAAATGCCATACCCTCTTCTTTATATTCACCATTGTAATAATCATCTGAATTATTAACCACACCACCACCACCACCGTGGCCTGACTTATTACCCGATTTGTTGCCAGGGTTGGTTCTACCGGGATTAGTACGGTAGGCTAATATAGCATAACTAAACAATCCATTGGAACGTTTTACGAATGCAAAATCATGTTTTAATAATGTTGCTATTTGATTGATATAATTTTGTTTCTGGTTGGTCTTGGTAGATGTTGAGGGTGGTAGTAGTAAATGGGATGGTGAACGTGCCACCTGTCCTAATTTGTAATCGGGACGGTAGCCCATATGCTGCCTTTGAGGAGGGTTATTATTATGGGATTGATGGTGGTGTGGGTGGTGATTGTTGTGTATATCAGGCATGGAATTATTATGATTTAATTGTTGTTCATATTGTGTCTGTGTCGAGTTACGTAATTGTTGTAATTGTTCTTTAGTTGGACCGAATGATACAGTGACACGTCTTGGTGGTTGTTGCTGTGCCTTTTGTTGTTTTTGACGAGTAGTAGTAATAGTATGACCGTGTGACGAGGACTGATGATGATGTGCATTATTACTTGAACTTGTCGTACTCTTATCATTTAACATCTCGGCAACCATTTCCTGTGCCGTTTGAGCTGTAATGCCGGTGTAGGATGCTCGTCGGTGTGGTTTTGTCTTATTGTTAGATGTTGGGTGGGAGTGTCGAGTATGTCTCTCAGCCTTATTGTTGTTAGCATAAGGCAGAGCTGCAGATGACAGCTGTTTCTCATCACCAGATGTTGTATCCATACTAATCCGTCGTGATGGGCCGCTGCCATGACTATGATGGTGATGACTCTTACGCCTTATTGATTCTTTCTTCTTAGTATTGCAATTATTATCCATGTCGTCATCATTATCCAGAGGTGATGTTGGTGAAGTTCGATGGCTACTTTGTTGATGTATTGATGAGAAGGATCGACGTAGGCTTCGTGCCTCGCTATCGTTGAATGCTGATCGATTGATTGATGATTGACGGTGCATAGTTTTAGTTGTTATTATTTATGATAATAGTACATTGCAATGATTGTTTGCTGACTAATATTGCAGGATTCTTAACATGGGAGTAGAGATGTGTCGCTTTTGCTTTGAACTTGTGCCAGAATATTTCTGTTAGTCAACTTGTAATGACAATGTAAAGCAGCCTGAATACCGAGTCGTTATGACAGGTTCTCATAATCATGTGCGCACGGCACAAAAGAAGAGCCTGCATGAGAACCCCGAACAATAATGAATAGAATAGATTGATGTTATGACACATGTCAGCAGATGTTTGTTTTCTCATGCAAGCTGTTTGGGTTAGAGTCATCCGCTTTATTACGTCTGTCTCACGGTTTTGGTATTAATTATCTCTTCACTATCATGCTTAACCTTTATAGGTTTGACGAATGTTGTGTCAAGTAGAAAAGAGATGCAAGGATTCATGAGTAATTAGTTTAGTTAGTTGTTATTATAATTTATGTATATATCATTCTGTTGTGTTCAAGTAATGAATGTCTGAGTATCATACATGAGAGGATATGTAGAGCGGCTGGTTCTAAATAGGCCCAAACTTGAAAATAGCAGATCATAAACTCAAACTCTCTATTATTCTACTACCAATACTTCAGCTTAAACGGCACTCTTTTAATTTTACATATTTGCCATTGTACAGAATACTAATAGCTACTAATAGTACCGATACTGATCATCGGCCGCAGCAGCTTCATCCCTTTGTTTACTCTTAATCTCCCCCAAGTATACTTGATAGGATTGTAATGCTGTCATGTAATCCTCTTTTGTTGCTCGTCCATATGAGTACATCAATTTGATATTCTCCAAAGATTTAGCATAACCGTCCCTCGCTGCAACCATAAAGTGTTTGAGAGCTCTGCCTTCATTGCCTGCCTTTGCCTCCTTAATGCCTAGATTGTGCCTGGCTGCTTCATCTCCACCCATCGCTGCTAGCTCATAATAATATATCGCCTTCTTCTTTTCAACTTCTACTCCTCTACCATGATCATATGCATAACCAATACTGGTATATGCTTCGGTATAACCAAGTTCTACTGCCCGATGGTAAAGTTCCAATGCCTTGGCAAAACTTTGTGGAAAACCATTTGACCCCTCACGATAGTAAACTCCAATAGTATAGATTGCATATGCATCATTTAATTCCACTCTTTTCTTGTATCTTTTGATCATCTCTTCATCTTTAGTAGGTGTTGGAGTTCTACAAAAAGGACACTTCTGATTATCAACTTCATTGCCATGATTATCATAGACAGGAGCATAAATACATCCATTGCAAATAATTTTCCCACAGCAATTCATGTAAGTTTTTCCCTGTTTTAGCGTTGGTAAACGTACAAAACAAATTGAGCAATCTTCTTTTTGTGGTAGTTGTTTAAATAGTTCTATATCATGTAACTCAGCAGCAATTCTGAGTTCTTCGTCATGTTTCTCAGCAGCAAGTCTGAGATATTCCTCGCATTCTTTTTTATGTTTGTGTCGATGTTTCTTCTTACAAGCGGCGTTGCAATAAGTAGCGTTCTTACATTTGTTGCATATATTGTTAATATCATCACCTTCTTTGCCACAATTAGCACATACCGATACATTATCATCGACCGTACTCATCTTCTGTAACTTCTCTTCCAACTCACATACATCATCATTATTTGATTTTGATGCACCGTCTTTGCAAATCTTGCTTATATTAGATGTACTCATACTAATAGCTGTTTATATAAATGCCGATAAAATTATATTCATGTATACTTAGAATTGATCATATATTCGTGACATCACTACCCTCTTTACCACAATTATCACACACTGATACAGTGATATCTTTGTTATTATCAGCTGTACTCATGTTGTTTAGCATATTGTTCATACTGCATACACCATCATCACTTAATTTTGATGCACTCTCTTTGAAACTTTCGGATGTGATGTTCGTACCCGTTGATATAGTACTGTCAGTACCGGCTTCTCTTGTTGTACTATTACTGTTAGATATGTTCTTATTATTAATTCCAATAGACTGTATAGTTAGTTAGTTTGGGTATGGTTAAATTATGACTGGTGGAGATGCTCGCAGTGATGTTTTAGAACTTGAGCACGACTTATATTCTTTAATCAATTACTTTTCTAGAAAAGTAATATCATCAATGATAACGAAATGATGATAACCGGCATTTGCCATATAAAAAGAAGATTTATACAGCCGCCGCTAGCTCAAGTCCAAGCCCTATGCCCTATCCACAATTTATACTGGAATTTGTAATTTGCCACATACAAATTTCACAGCAAGTTTCTTGTATATTATTGCTATGGATGGTCTCAAAGTTAAGTTTATACTTTGGAGGTTTACACCATATGTACGATTGTGTTTAATAATTAATAAGTATTAGTAATCAATACCGCAACGTCGATTTGGTGTAGTTGTCACATAAACGCTAGGTAGGGTACTACAAATAAACATTAGCAATAAAAAATCTTTAGTTCCCTCTTTAGGCCTCAGGCTGGCTTGGTTGTAGTGTACGTGAATGGTATCAAGTCAATTATATAAGACTCGCATACAATTTGAGTGGTAGTTGTATATTAAACTATTAAGATGAGTACATCTGATATATGCAAGATTTGCAAAGATGGTGCATCAAAATCAAATGATGGTGATGCATGTGATGTGAATGATATGTTACAAAACTTGAGCACGGCCGATGATAACGGAGATGTATGTGCCAATTGTGGCAAGGAGGGTGATGAGATTAACAATGTATGTAACAAATGTAAGATGGTTAAATATTGCAACGCTGCATGCAAAAAGAAGCACCGACACAAACATAAGAAGCAATGCGAGGAACATCTCAGACTTGCTGCTGAGCGTGCCGCTAAGTTACACGACGAAAAGTTATTCAAACAACCGCCACCAACTGAAGAAGATTGTCCCATTTGTTTTCTAAGAATACCAACACTTCATACGGGTAGTACATATAAGTCATGTTGTGGGAAAGTTATATGTAGTGGATGTATTCATGCACCTCTTTATGATAACCAAGGCAACATAGTTGATAATAATAATAAAAAGTGTGCTTTTTGCAGAATTCCAACGCCTTACACAGATGAGGAAGGAAATGAAAGGTTAAAGAAACGGGTGGAGGCTGGAGATGCCAAATCAATGCACAATATAGGATGTTATTATCGAGATGGATTACATGGTTATCCACGAGATCTACCCAAGGCATTAGAACTATTCCATAGGGCAGGACAGCTTGGATATGCATTAGCTTACAACAATATTGGTTATTCGTATGAGATGGGAATAGGAGGTGTAGAAGTTGATATGAAGAAGGCTAAACATTATTATGAACAAGCAGCTATGAAGGGATGTACATGTTCAAGGCACAATCTAGGCCTGATTGAGATACGTGCAGGCAATATGGACAGAGCATTAAAGCACTTTATGATTGCGGTACGGGATGGATTTGCTCCATCGTTGAATCAAATCAAAGAGTTGTACGGATATGGGAAAGCAACAAAAGAAGATTACATGAAAGCTTTACAATCCTATCAAGAATACTTAAGCGAAATAAAGAGTGATCGGAGAGATAAAGCCGCTGCAGCAGATGAGGAGCTTCGTTACTATTAAGCATTTAAGGGTTGGGTTGGGGATTAAGGAAGAGAAGTTTTCATATAAATAGAGATGCCTGTTGATTATTGAATATAACGTTATCCTTTATTCAACTCCAGAAAAGAGGCGGAGAGCAAAGAGTTTATTTTGGTTAGCATAGTGGCTCTTCTACTACTGGCTATCTAAGGTCTATTCGGCAATAGTAAAACGAGTATTTGGTATTCTAAATAAGGTTGTAATAATATCAAATTTAAAAATTGATACTAAAAATAACGAAATTGATCATCGGCCGCAGCAGCTTTATCCCTCTGAGCACTCTTTATCTCCCCCAAGTATTCTTGATATACCTTTAATGCTCTTGTGTAATCGTCCTTTGTTGCATGCCCATTTGTGTAGAATGCTTTGATAAGCTCCAAAGATTTAACATAACCGTCCCTCACTGCAACCATAAAGTGTTTGAGAGCTCTATCTTCATTACCTGCCTTTGCCTCCTTAATGCCTAGATTTGACCTTGCTGTAACATCTCCTCCGATAGCTGCTAACTCATAATAATATATCGCCTTCTCCTTATTAACCTCTACGCCTTCACCATTATTATTATAAGCATAACCAATATCATTGTAGGCTTTGGCATAACCTAGTTCTCCTGCTCGATGCCATAATTCTAATGCCTTGGTATGATCTTGTGGGTATCCATCGTCCCCATCTCGATAACAGCATCCAAGATCATAGGTTGCATATGCATCATTTAATTTCATTCGATTCTTGTAACGCCTAACTATCTCCTCATCTGAAGAAGGCCAAGGAGTTCTACAAAAGGGACAAACCTTTTCAGCGACTATATTGCCTTGGTCATCATAAACAGGTGCATAACAGCATCCACTACAAATAACTTTTCCACAACAGTTATAGTATCTCCTCCCTGAAGCAAGTGTTGGCATTCTTAGGAAACAAATGGGACAATCTTCTTTTGGTGGAGGTTGTTTGAATAATTCTATATCATGTAGCTCAGCTGCAAGCTTGAGTTCTTCATTGTGTTTCTCGGTAGCGAGTCTGATAAGTTCCTCACAATCTTTCTTATGTTTATGTCGGTGCTTCTTTTTGCAAGCAGCGTTGCAATATCTCACTTGTTTGCATTTGTTGCATATATTATTGATCTCATCACCTTCTTTGCCACAATTGGCACATATTGATACTGCTATATCTTCTTTATCGGCCGTACTCATATTCTGTAACATATCGCTCACATTACATACATCATCGTTTGATTTTGATGCACCTTCGTTGCAAATATCGGACTTGCTCGTATCCTGTGTTATTTTACTGTCAACGCCGGCTTTTGTTGTTGTTGTATTATTATTGTTGTTAGATATGTTCATATTATTAATTCCAACGGAGATTGTAAAGAAGTAGACCCTAATATGTATATGACAGGTGGATGGAGAGAGCTCGAAGTGATGTGTTTTCCTTAACTTTATAGAACTTGATGCGCCGCCGTCTTATATTCTTTAATCAATTACTTTGCTGCCAATAACACATTGATGAGTAATCTGCAAATAATACCTGCGTAAGAAGATATAGCCGCCGCACCGTAAGAGTTTAATATTGAAGTAAGGGAAATTTATAGCTGGAATTTGTAATATATTTCACAGCAAGTTTCAATCTCTCTCTCCAGTTGAAGATTGCGTCTATTGATACCTGATAGTTGTGTTTAAACTTGGAGCTTTACACCATATGTATGATTGTGTTTAATAATAAGTATTGGTATATACTGCAACGACGATTTGGTGTCCAGCGACCATAAACGCTAGGGTACTACATCAACATTAGCATACAAATCGTTAGTTCCATTCTTTCTGCAGTTTGGAGAGATTGGCCCGGAAGTAGTGTACGTGAATGGTATCAATTGGTCAATTATATAAGGTTCGTATATAATTTAAGTGGTAGTGAACATATAATAATAAAAGCAGAGAGACAAATAATGAGCACATCAGATAGTTGCACAGATAGTACATCAAAATCAAATAATGATGAGGTATGCGATAAGGTTAACGATATGTTACAGAATATGAGTACGGCTGATATATCAATATGTGCAAATTGTGGGAAAGAAGGTAATGACGTTAACAACATATGCAACAAATGCAAGATGGTGAAGTACTGCAACGCCGCATGCAAAAAGAAACACCGACATAAACATAAAAAACAGTGTGAGAGACAAGTTGCTGAACTGCACGATGAAAAGCTGTTCAAACAACCTCCACCAAAGGAGGATTGCCCAATTTGCTTCCTTCGATTGCCATATCTAAACATAGGGTCTAGATACATGTCGTGCTGTGGAAAAGTTATATGCAGTGGATGTATGTATGCACCTGTTTATGATAATCAAGGCAATAAAGTTAATAATAAAAAGTGTCCTTTTTGCAGAACTCCAGATCCTACTACACAAGAGGAAACAAATGAAAGGGAAAAGAAACGATTAAAGGTTGGTGATGGTCAAGCATTCCTTAACATAGGATATAAATATTTTAATGGGAGATTTGGATACCCACAAGATCGTACCAAGGCACTAGACCTATTCCATCGTGCAGCAGAACTTGGTCACGGCAGCGCATATAACAATATTGGTAATGCATATGAATTTGGAGTAGGAGTAGAAATTGATAAGAAGAAGGCTATACATTACTATGAGCATGCAGCAATGGGAGGAAATGTAGCGGCAAGGCACAGTCTAGGCAATGATGAGCTTCGTGCAGGCCATTATGAGAGAGCTATCAAACACTATATGATTGCAGTAACGGTTGGGTACGATGACTCTTTGAAGATAATCCAAAAGATGTACAAGCATGGCGATGCATCAAGAGAAGTGTATACAAAAGCATTACAATCGTATCAAACATACTTGGGTGAGATTAAGAGTCGTCAGAGGGATGAAGCTGCTGCTGCAGATGATGAGTATCGTTACTATTAAGTCTAAGTATGGTATTACACAGTCTTGGAGGCTGTTTACATAGATTGATTAGCTTTAACTCTCCAAAGGAAAGTGGGCCAAGTTCGACGTCTTTCTCTTAGTTGTAGTTGATCTAAGGGTCTCTTTTCTATGGGGATTGGGGAATCATAATCAGTGGCAATGTGAGTGATAGGGCACGTAGAGCTAATAGTGCTCGTGTTTGGCGGTGAGAGGGGATGAGGAGGGGAGGGGAGAGATGGGATTGCTAGGTTAGTAGGAGGGTTGAGGAAGGAGAGGAGGAGCGGATTGCTATACATATAATTCATAATGAATCAGCATGAGAAAAGAGGATGTCGTCTGGGGGGTTGGGGAATGAGGGTGGAAGTTATTACATATATAAGTTCGCCCCGTCGAGGAGGGGACAGAGAGAAGGTTGTTTTTGATATTATATAGAGGTTCATATAATTAAAAATGCCTGTTTTGAGTCAATAACTTTATTTGGTTGATTCTTCTAGCTTATTAGATTACAGATGCTGTTTGTTTAGTTCTCTTGACGATTTCCATTTTCTGCTCTAGCAACTAGAAATCCCAACCAATCCCGATAGCCCTCGATCGCTAATAATAACTATAATCCTCATCGGCTGCAGCAGCCTTATCCCGCTGGACACTCTTAATCTCTCCCAAATATGCTTGATAAGCTTGTAATGCTTTCATGTAGTCGTTTTTTGTTGCATATCCGTTTGTGTAGAATCGTTTGATACGATCCAAAGACTCAGCATCTCCACTCCTTACTGCAATCATATAGTGCTTCAATGCTCTATCCCAATTGCCTACTCTCGCCTTAATGCCACCTAGATTGTACCTTGCACTTACATTTCCCCCAATAGCTGCTAGCTCATAGTAATGTTTAGCCTTCTTCTTATCCATTTCCACACCTTGGCCATTATTATATGCATATCCAATATTACAATAAGCTTCGGAATAACCAAGTTCTGCTGCACGATGATATAATTCTAGTGCCTTGTTATGATCTTGAGGGTGTCCGTGCATCCCTTCTCTATAACAACATCCAATACGGTAGACTGCATAAGCATCATCTACTTCAAATCTTTTCTTCATCCTTTCCATTGCTTCCTCATCTGAAGCAGGCGTTGGAACTCTGCAAAAAGCACACTTTTTAATATTGACTTCATTACCTTGGTCATCATAGACAGGCGCATGAACACATCCGCAGCATATAACTTTTCCACAACACGATTGATATCTACACCCCTTGATGAGTGATGGTAACTGTAGAAAGCATAAAGGACAATCTTCTTTTGGAGGAGGTTGTTTGAATAGCTCTTCATCGTGCAACTCAGCTGCACGCTGAGCAGCTAATCGGAGATGTTCCTCACAATCTTTTTTATGTTTGTGTCGATGTTTCTTCTTGCACGTGGCGTTGCAATACGTTACTTGCTTACATTTGTTGCATATATTATTGACATCTTCGCCTTCTTTACCGCAATTGGCACATACTGATACATTATTACTATCGTCTTCGGTGCTCATATTCTGTAACTTATCATTCACATCACATACACCTTCATTTGATTTTGATGATGAACTGTTTTTATAACTATCGGACTTACTCGTACCCGGTGATATAGTACTGTCGGTGCCGACTTCTCTTGTTGTTGTATTATTGTTAGATATGTTCATACCATTAATTCTATGGGGATTGTATAAGATTGTATATGAAGTAGATAGACCCTAAAAAGCTCGTGTGTTTTCCTCCTTTCTCTCCTCAACTCTTTATGTTCTTTAATCGGATATTTTGCTAATAACAATATCAGCAATGATGATAACGAGATAATGATAAACCGGCAAATAATACCTGCATACAAGAAGAAGATTTACAGCTGCGCGCTGCGCGACACGATGTATGAGCGCATAGATGAAATTTGTAGTCGGAATTTATAGATAATTTGCCAAACATGAAGTTTCAAGGTGATAATCAACCGTCAACCGTCTACGACCACTTAACAACTATACAGACTATTCCTACAGATACTCGTACTGGTCACCAAGGTGTGTTTAATAGGCTCATTAATTAATATTGCAACGATTTGTGTCGTTATCACAGCATATCTGTAACATTAGCATAGCATTGTACCAACAATTAATCAAATTGCATTGCAACTTTTAATTTGGTTGCACATACTGACGCTGTATTGTATAGCCTCTGGGTATACCGTATATCTCCATATATGTATATATTACAATTGATCAACTAAAGTATACACGAATATCAGGTTTATATCATATGTACAAATATATGCACCAACATTAGCGTCATCTTCAAGTACTTACAACATTAAGATAGATAATTTAACACAACTACCAACCACATATTAAGCCACTAAACTTTCTGGGAATAATAGTATATACGATGACCGACAAAATTTGCAATGATGGTGTATGTGAGGTGAACGATGAGTTAAATAATATCAACATGAGCTCCACCGAAGACGATAATATTGTATCAATATGTGCTAACTGTGGTAAGGAGGGTAAAGGTGGTAATATGAATACATGCAACAAGTGCAAACAAGTAAAGTATTGCAACGCTTCGTGTAAAAAGAAGCACCGAAACAAACATAATAAAGAATGTGAGGAACATCTCAGACTAGCCGCTGAGAAACACAATGAAGAACTTAGGCTTGCAGCTGAGTTGCATGATAAAGAACTATTCAAACAACCACCGCCAGCAGAAGATTGTCCAATTTGCTTTTTACGTTTGCCAACTCTTGATACTGGGAAGGCATACTATAATTGCTGTGGGAAGATGATTTGCAGTGGATGCTGTTATGCACCTCTGTATGATAACCAAGGGAATGAAGTTGATAATGAAAAGTGTCCTTACTGCAGAACTCCTTGGCCTTCTTCAGATGAGGAGTTAGTTAGACGTTTCAAGAATCGAGTGGAAGCGGGAGATCCTGTTGCAATGTACAATCTAGGATATTTTTACAAGGATGGAGAATTGGGATTTCCACAAGATTATACTAAGGCATTAAAATCATGGCATCGAGCAGCAGAACTTGGTCATTCTAAAGCTTACAATGGTATTGGCGTTGCATATAATAATGGTGCAGGTGTAGAAGTTGACAAGAAGAAGGCCAAGCATTACTATGAGCTAGCAGCTATGGGAGGGGATTCAATGGCAAGGCACAATCTAGGGTTACATGAAGTGAGGACAGGCAATTTTGATAGAGCATTAAAACACTGGATGATTGCAGTAAGAAGTGGAGATGCTGACTCTTTGAATCAAATTAAGGGATTATACTCAAACGGACACGCAACAAAAGAAGAGTATACGGAAGCATTACAATCATATCAGGTATATTTGGGTAAGATTAAGAGTAGCCAGAGAGATAAAGCCGCTGCGGATGATGAGAGTTATCAATACTATTAAGTGTCAGAAAAACAAAGAAGGCTCTATAAGTAGACAAGTTAGGCCTAATCTATTTTCTTCTTTGTCTTTGTCCCATACAAATCTTTGTTAAAATGTATCCATGACGTAACATATGCAACCATGAAAAAGATAGGTATTGACAAATCATACATCAAATGACCTCCAAACTTGGATGCAACACTTTCACATGCCATGCTTTCTATCCACGGTACAAGAGATATGGCCATGGATGCAACCGATAGGGCACAATAATCAAAATTCTTTTCAACTTTGCTTTCGTTAAGTTTCTCGCTGGCAGCTGCCATTGCAATAACCGCTTGTACATATCCAAGCGTCATGTTTGTTCTCACAAAGATGATGCCAGCAAAAGCCGGTATGGATGCAAGAGCTATAGACGAATTAGAAGTTTTGTACATAATTGCCTTGAGCATGACAAACCAAAATGCCAATCCGACCAATACATTCAAAGTAAGTTCCATCATGCCCATTTCTAAATACTTTTCTGCAATTGAACTTGTTTTCTCTTCATTCATGGTGCGATCATGATGACCAAGGAATCCATGGGCCATAGCATGCATAAGATGGCTCAAAATGGTGAACTTGAAAATCTCGTCAGACTCTTTCATAGCTGGACAACTGTCTTTTAGGACATGATATACGATGCCACCAATAATGACCAGGAGAACATCCCAATAAAAGCAGAGATCATGAGATGACCAGTACGGTATGTCTTTGTTGATAATGCAATAACCGTCTTGAACAAATTGTTGATCAAAAACGTTGCTTCCAGGGTTTGCAAAGAAAAGAACTAGTATCGTGTAAAGTAGAACAGACACTGCGCCGACGGCTTGACATACATTTCCGAATGTCGCATAATTATTGAACATGGCTATCGACCTAGCTAACATACATACATTGCAATACATATAATAGAATTACATGGAGAGAGCGGCGCATATCACCGTCTACTCACAGTAGATGCCCTATTCAAGAGTCAAACTTCGCTCGGAAGCTATGGAGGCTAAATTCATTCAACGCCAATCACTCATGTTCATATTTATGTAATGGAACTGATATACTGTTCTCCAACGCATATATTGCTCCCCAACGCCTATTATCCAAGATGAAATATTAAGGCGTTGGAGAACTGCCAAAGATGTGTACTCTTTTTATAACATAAATTTCAATTACACTACATCATACATCGTGCATCAAACATCATCTCTTGTCGTCAACAAAAAATCATCATTATCGTCATCATGAAGGTATCATCCATATTCATCATTGCTAGCGGCATTGCAATTGCAAATGGCCAGGAGCTGAAACATCATTCCATCCGTCGTCGTCAAACGGAAACAATGTCCATGCTTGCAATCACCGAGCAAAAGGGTGGCAGTGGTAGCCGCCGTACTAATAAATCATCTACTTCGAGGAGTAAATCTGGTGGTAGTTATGATTGGCTCGTCGGTGATTATATTGCATCGAAATCGAATCAGCTTTTGCTCATTGATGGAGAAGTTCCTCCTGTTGACTTACCATTGGTAGGAAGTCAGACACTGGAGGTTACTCGTCTTGGAGATGATGCATCCGCAAACATCTTTCGGGCAACATATGTTCAGGACATTAGTGGTATTTCTATCTCACCTTTCTCATTTGTCAGGCTTGTCTATGAAGCTGTGGGAAGTCTCAACCCTAGATTACAAGATGAGATTACATTCTATACTGATAACCTTGAGTATCAATTCAAGGGAGGAAATGGAAGATGGTTTCAGTTTGATCAAGAGGAAATGTCGGATACTTCATCGTTACGTTGTTCTCGATTACCAAACGATAAGGATGGATCTTCTATTGCCTGTGAAGTCTATGAAAATGAGGTCTTTCTGCCAAGTGAAGTGTTTCCTCAAGGTGTTAGTTTGGAAGTTATTGCAAGTAATTTGTGGGTGACAGACACATCTGAGTAAGACGATCATATGTCCACGGGGCATGGAAAAATCTTGATAGGTTAAACCAGTTGAGCCTATACTGATGGGTTTTGATTGTGTTGTTGGACCATTCTCGTACATTGCATATGCAGGCTGAGTATGTATACGTGTGATAGTACTACCTGCACATAGACTTGCTATCGTTTGATGCAATGCATCTCTTCTACTGCTAAATGATGAGTTGATGTTGTTGATGGGTGGAGATGGAGGTAGTACTTTTGATGGCTGCTGATGTTGAGACAAAGCCGTCGCTCCAATCAGTAAACTAAGTAAACAAAGATGCAATAAATCATTATTATAACGTCCTACCATCATCTCGAATGCCATCCTCCGTACTTCTTATTGACTATTAATTGCAATACCACGCCTAATACGACATACTATCACACATCAATCTTTAAGTCGCAAAGATACGGTATCCAAATCCAAATGAATATCAACCTCAACATGAGACAGATTTGCAATAGCAATCAATATCAGCGGCGGCAGCAATAGTACATAGAAGTTAGACAGTAGCGTCATCTATTGCTTCAGCTAATTGTCATCAACAACAATGCAACGTTTCATATTAATATTATACATCGCCTTTCTCGGAGCTGTCTCAAGCTTCTCTCCATCGACGACGACAATTTTAGCACCTCAACCGAGACAACACAATCATCTCGTTAGCTCATTGAAGTTGAACAATGACGGTAGTGGATCATTACAGAGTCGTTTATACATGTCAGATGCTGCTGGTTCATACTTGGATAGTTTGTCGACAAAGAGTAATGAAGTTGGAGAGGAAGAAAAGGTATGTAAAAGATAAGCACATAAGATATGCTCATCTCTGTTTTGCATATGTCTCACACTCTCTCCTATCTCTTTACTAAACACACATAGACTGGCAAGATCTTTACATGGCCAACACTCCTACGAGATCATACAAGATTCATAACAATATTACCAAACTATCTCTTTGCATACATTTTACCAGGATATAAATTGCAACCAACTACAATTGAAAAAATAATGTTAACTGTCAATTCGTACAATACCTGTCCATATTGTACGGGCTTACATGGTGAATTGGCACGAATGTCTGGATTGGACGGTGATACTATTGATAGTGGTAGTAGTGATACAACTGATGATAGTGATGAAGACGAGACAAATGTCAGTGAGGAAGTCAAGTATGCACAAACATTTGCAATTGAAAGTGGACGTGGCAATGCCGTTAAATTTGCATATGATAATATGTTAAATACTATTGGGATGAAACATGCCAAATCTGTTCGAGCATTATGTTGGGCATTATTATGGGGTAAAACTACGGGAAATACAATCAATAATGCCCGTGATAAGATTCTCAAAAGAGATGATAAGAAGAAGGAGAAAGTTACCTCGCTTGATGTCTTCATGTTGATCTATTATGGACCATTGTTTAGTGTGATTGGTGTATTAAATAAGATATTAATTGGTATGCCAAGTAGTGTACCAAAGGTGATTAGTTCAATCATTGGTGCGGTGTTGTGGTTACCACAGGCTATTAATATTACTCCTTTGGGAGTTGTTTCTCTTGTATTGAATAAGGGAGTTGTCTAAGAAGTAGAAGATTGTATGCGCAGAGCTAATCTATGTAAACTTATATGTTTCTATTAATGTTCAGTATCTATCTACATTACTCTATATACTATCTAGGCGGTGTTACTGACACTTAATAGTATTGAAACACATCACTAAAAGCAGCTGCTTGATCCCTCTGTATACTTTTAATCTCATCCAAGTATGTTTGATATAATTTCAATGCCTTTGTATAATCTTCCTTTGATGCATGTCCGATTGTGTATAATTCTTTTATCTTCTCCAAAGATTTGTTACAACCACTCCTTACCGCAATTATGTGGTGTTTCAATGCTCTATCCACATTGCCCAGACGCCACTCGTGGTTGCCTAGATTGTATCTTGCAATTTCACTCCCTTTAATGGCTGCTAACTCATAATAGTGATTGGCTCTCTTCTCATCAACTTCTACTCCTCTGCCGTGTTCGCATGCATAACCAATATTGCAATACGCTCCAGCATAACCAAGAGCTGCTGCCCGATGCCACAGTTCTAGTGCCTTTCTATAATCTTGTGGATAACCATTCGTCCCACCCCTATAGCAAACTCCTAGATTGTAGATTGCAATGGGATCACCGACATCCACTCGTTTATTTATCCTCTAAATGTTTCAGTGCTCTGTCCGAATTGCCTGAATGTGCCTCAATATTACCTAGATTATGCCTGGCTACTACACAACCCCCAATAGCCGCTAGTTCAAAATAATGTTTGGCCTTCTTCTTGTCAACTCCTACTCCTTTGCCAAGATAATAAGCACTTCCAATATTACCATTAGCAGTAAAATAACCAAGTTCTGCTGCACGATGCCAAAGTTCTAATGCCTTTCTATGATCTTGTGGATATCCATGTACCCCTACTTGATAGTTATTCCCCTGATTGAAGATTGCAACAGGATCACCAGCCTCACTTCTTTTATTTAACATACTCCAAAACAACTCTACAAAAAGGACACTTCTTTCCAGCAACTATATTGCCTTGGTCATCATATAGAGGTGCATAATAGCACCCACTGCAAATAAGTTTCCCACAACATGATTGATATTTACTTCCTGTACCTAATGTTGGCAAGCGTAGGAAGCATATTGGACAATCCTCTAATGGTGGTGGCTGTTTGAAAAGTTCTTTATCATGTAACTCAGCCACATATCGTTCACAATGTTTCTTATGCTTTGATCGATGTTTCTTTTTGCAGGCGGCGTTGCAGTACTTTACTTGTTTACATTTGTTGCATATATTCATATCATTATCACTGCCCTCTTTGCCACAATTGGCACATACCGATACATTATCATCGGCTGTACTTATGTTTTGTACTTTCTCTTCTAACTCGCATACACCATCATCATTTGGTTTTGCTGATAATGCACTGTCTTTGCAAATTTTGCATATATTAGATGTACTCATACTAATAGCTGTTTATATACCTGCCGATAAAATTATATATTAGTGTATACTTCAGTTGATCAATTGTAATATATGCATATGGAGATATACGGTATACCAATAAGGCCACACTATATACGTATCAATGTATAGATTGAGTCACCAAAATAAGTTGCAATTTGTTGTTCTTTACTACCTAATGTTTGTGTCACTTAATCAAATCGTTGCAAAATTGATTGATAAGCCAATTAAATAAACCTTGATAATCGTCGAGCCGTAGAATAGTCTCTGGTAATACATAGAGTTGACGCATAAGTGATCAGTGAAATCAATTTGAAACTTCATGTTTGACGAATTACAAATTCCAGATAAATTTCCGTTTCCATTCTCAATCGATCAAAACCTCATTATTGTCCGCAGCTTATTAATTATAATTTGTACAGGAGGTATATTATTAGCAGGTTATCATCATTGATGATATTGTTATTAGAAAAGTAATTAAAGAACATAAGACGGTGCATCAAGTTAGGAAAACATCACCGCAAAACCGTCTCCACTCTCCACCACTCGTTGCTTTCAAAGTCAAAGACGATAATGTATACCTAGTATTGTAGTTTGGTATTAGTATATCGATATTAGATATTAAAAGTCATTAGAACATTAAGTGTGTAGTGCTAGCAGAGTACGAGATAATACAATGAGCACGTCAGACAAGATTTGCAAAGATGGTGCATCAAAATTAGATGATGTTTGTGAAGTTAACGATATGTTACAGAATATGAGTACAGATGATAAAGATGTAGCATTATCAGTGTGTGCCAATTGTGGAAAGGAGGGTAGTAAGCTCAAAGCATGTACGGCATGCAAGTTGGTAAAGTATTGCAATAGAGAATGTCAAATTGCTCACCGTCCAAAGCATAAGAAAGAATGTAAGAAGCGTGCTGCTGAGTTACATGATATTGAGTTATTCAAGCAACCTCCATCGAAGGATGACTGTCCGATTTGCTTTTTACAGTTACCATCACTCTTGACGGGGCGTAGATACCAATCATGCTGTGGAAAACAGATATGCAGTGGATGTGCTCATGCACCTGTTTATGATAATCAAGGCAATGTAGTTGAAGAAGAGAAGTGTCCATTTTGTAGAGTCCCAAAGCCCGAATCAGACGAGGAGATATTAAATAGAATT
>Ga0214480_100408_pt1 | contig 22105 bp, 11 predicted proteins | sample M1_20Mar14CPVII9_3_FD_165042 | JGI IMG/M metagenome (GOLD analysis project Ga0214480, IMG submission 165042) | Marine eukaryotic communities from Monterey Bay, California, United States - M1_20Mar14CPVII9sort6BwellE17 | ecosystem: Environmental > Aquatic > Marine > Unclassified | place: USA... | reverse complement strand
GTCTTCATGCAGGTCAGCAGTTGTCATAGGGGGCTTATCCCCAAACACCGCACGAACATTTTCATTATTAACAGCCCGTTTATGACCTAGAACAGAACCCATTGTATTGTACTCAAGAGTCTTTCTCCTTTGGTTGAGAAAATTGTCAAGCACGCCTTCATACCCACCACGGCCTTCAGGTCGTAAGTCTAATGTAGGAGGTTCTTCTTCATAACTTTCCACGACCCAACGAACTGCCATCCAAACATCACGAACATCTTCCAAGTCAGGCAAGGGGTCACCCTTTCGAATACCCTTTGCGTTAGGATGACACACACCGATTGCAATCTCACGACATACCAGCTGTGTATTCGGAGCACGTACAACCATTCGTAACAAGATACGCCCACCAGATCGTCTGCTGCGTACACCATACTCACGGCTGTTGAGGCGTTTATCTCCTCTGACTCTATGTCGAGCGACGTAGTACCACTTGCTCCACTGTTGGAATTGACTAATGTTTGTAGGAGCAGTTGGTGGAAGCACAGAATCCCATTTAGAAGGGAAACGAACATGATTACCAACAAGAGATCTCCATAGTGGACCAGCTTTCCGAGCATGAGATAGCGCCTCATCAACAACGGGTGAAGTTTGCTGCTGTGGTTCTTGTTGACACATGGTAGGAACAGGCTTGACGCCTTGACTACCATTCGTTTCAACAGTCCTCTCTTCCACCGATTCCAATACCATTGGCTTTGATACATCCGACTCTTGAAAGTACTGACCAGCATATTCATTTTGACTATTTGCATTTTGCATTGGTGATATCATCTGTGATCTGTAGGGACTGCTGTTTGATGACGGGGTGATGTCATCCAAGAGTACAGTTGACTCTGACTCAATGTTTGGAAGTAAGTGCAAATCATTCTCCTTATCAGATGAGGTTCTCTTGACTGCATTATTGTTGGCACTGGACGATGTAGAACTATTGGCAGCAAAGATATGCATCATATTGTCCAATCGTTTACTCTCAGATTCAAATACAGACTCGTCTGGACTATTAGCAGCTGCAAATCGTACACAGCTACTCCGGGACGGAGACGGTGCATCTCTAGCAGATGCACTTCTACAAAAACTATCATTGGCATCATCGACCACGACCCTATCAAGTATACTTTCCTTGTTAGGACTTGCAGCAGCATTTGCCTCCCGGGCTTCTAGCCGCTGTGCAACACGCTCGCCCCTCTCAATCATTTCTTCCATAAATTCACGCTCAGCCTCATCCATTGCCTGATCAGCACTGGCCATACTCCGTAACAACTGTTCCTTAATCAAAGCTGCACCTGTAAATAAGTTATTGTGATAATCATCCTTAGGTGCCTTTGATGAAGAGCGTGATCGAGACCGACGTGTTCTTTTACTACTATGACTTCTTACGCTACCGTTGGTTGGTGTACGGCTCATACTACGATGACGTCTAGTAGTAGTAGTATTAGTACGTGCTGGTGTAGATAATGTACTTGGATTGGCTGTAAAGAATGATGAATTTGATGCTACGGCACGTTGAACATTTGTGCGAGGTCGAGAGTAGGATCGTGATCTTCTCCTATCCATTGCAACTGTGGGAGATACAAGTTGTTGTTGCTTTTGCATATTTTCAGTAATCTTTTGTTCATATGAAGATGGACTTGTTTTACCCATAGATGAACTCTGTTTGATTGGTTCTCGATCATACTTGGATCTTCTTGCACTTAATGTTTGAGCAGTATTTCTCATCTCGGTAGGTGAGTTATTTTGTGGAGGCGGAGAACGACGACGGAAGATACTATCTCTACCCCTTTCCATTGTTTTATTCGCTTCTTGATATCTACTAAGATGTGATGTTTGATTATTGGATGTTGCATTCTGTTGTTGCTTCTTCTCAACAATATTTCGTGCCTTCTCAACTAAATCTTGGGCATTATATGGATTCAAATTAACCGATGATTTGGTATTAATTGTACCCTCCTCTTCTGATTGAATTGTAACCTCTTCTCCCTCTTCTTCTTTTTTATCATCTCCTTCATCAGTATACAATCTTTCGAATAATGTATCACTCTCAGATTTATTAGTATCATCTTTATCTTGAAAACCAAAGGTACTCAATAATCCCATGACATCAGAACCTTCGTCTAATGATGGTGCTTCATTATCATCATTACCAACGCTGCTATTATCATGCATAAAGTTACAACCATAACCATTTAAATTATTACTATCCTCTTCGCTTGATATTGATGTTTCAATCATGGTAGGACTGGGTTCCTTATTATTATTAGTTTGTTGCTTTTGTTTAAGTGATCGACCCCGTGCTGTTAGTTTAGTTTGTATGTTATACCCATCATCTCCAGTTTCAGTTGGATCGGGCTTATTTTGTACATTATTTGTACCAGTACAAGAAAACCACGAGGTTTGTTGTGGTTGATATTGTGTTGGTGATTTATGGTCATGAGAGTCTGATGATCTCGACGGTGTTGTTCGAGGGAAGGAAGTATATCCTCCTCCGATCCCAAGCCCACTTCTTTTTTGAGTTGGTATATCTACCATCATAATAAGCTACTATATATACTGAGAACCTCCAATTGTTTGCAACAACCTCTAATTTATGAGCATATCATGTGCTAATCCTATTTTTTGCTTGTAATTTTTTCTGAACTGGATTCGTGCTAGAAAGATGTCCTTCACGTTTTCTCGCTTGAGTCTTTTGCGAGTAAATCGTAGATGAGAGTGTAGCAGTACCATAGCCTGCAGGCAAGCAGCCGATACATATAGACTACAGCATCCTATGATGTATTAGTGTGAGGATACCATCGGCATATGTACAAGCTTACTAGACAAGCTTAGCTACAAGTCCACTTAACACTCTATCTTTTGTTGTTATTCTTACGTGCTGTACTTCCACCTCTATCTATCATTCTTCTTCCAACAAACAGTAATACCTGTACAACGAACTTTAATACCCTCTAAGAATCTCTTCACAACAAAGACATGTTTTCACTCTATCGCACACCTGCCCAAATATAATTACTCTACTTCATTTCATACACTCTATCATATCTTCTAGTACTTGTTTGCTCCCTTGACGTACTGAGTACTATTCCAATAGCTACCTTGTCCTGTAGCATTTGGATCATCTGCAAAGCCTTCGAATTGTCCTTTACCTGAGCTACCTCTTTCATTGAAATGTCTAGCACCGGCACTCTCAGTCCTTGATGGACTCATACTACGCCCACGGCTAGGTGCGCCGCCACCAAGCCCACTTCCACCTCCGAAACTCTGCTGCATACGAGATTGATGCGCATTATCCATATCCTTTCTAATAAATCTTCGAACAGCCGAGTAGACTGGTTCCAAATCTTCAAGACTTTCACTTGATATCTTAATGGGGTATCCCTTGTAGGGTAAGATGGTAATGTAGTGCCACCCCACACGTTCAGTTTGGTAATTGACATAGTTGGGCTTGCCATCCTTATTTTGAAGGACGATACGTGCACCACGGAGATCGAACTGTTTGACCTTGACAGAGATCTTGCGACCAGCGTGGGCCTCCTTGACGGCGATATCGTAGTCTTTCTGTGATTATTAAAAGTAGAAGTGTGAATATATCATGTGTCAGTTGACTTGTATGTACATGTCAAAGTACCAAGAAAGGATACCTCGCAACAAATCAACTTACCTTTCTATAAAACATATTCATCATGTATGGCTTGGAAACAATACCACCCATAACAACATACTTCCTCTTCCACTCAACACCACTAGCAGGTGCGGTAACACCCTTGGTATCATACTTAACTAAATGTCTACCTTCATTCAGTGTCAATTCCAAGTCGGGTGGGATATAACATCGAATATTCATAGGACGAGGCGCATTCCTAATAACATTGGCACATTGTTCTGGATCTTGAATATCTTGACCATTAACTGATAGAATGACATGTCCTAAATGAACTCCGGCATTATTGGCAGCACTGCCCTCGGCAACATAGGATACAACTGGACGGGAACCCAGTGCCTCGATGATATTATTGGCAAGCTTTGTAAAGAGTGTTTCCTCGAGGTTACGAGCCGTGAAGAACATGGCACCGAGTGACCGAGCGTTGATACGTGCCTCGTAGTATTCACCCTCGGAGGGTAAGTTGTTGGAATCTAGTGTGATTGGTTTATCTTCTTGCTTGCCTCCAGTTAGACTTGTATTCTGTTGATTGTAAGCCGGAGCAGCATCAAGACTTGGCTGAGAAGTAGCTTCAGGCTGAGATGAAGTGCTCTGGCCAAAACCAGCGGCAGCCCAAGGATCTTCGGCCTCTTGAGGAGCGGGTGCTGGCGGCGAGAGCATATGCCCAGTTTGAGCTGGCTCGGGTTGTGCAGCAGTAGGCTGAGCGGGTTGACCGCTGCCAAAGATTCCAAACGGATCATTCACTGTACCATTCGCGACAGGGGCAGGTGCTTGAGCCGAAGGAACAAGTGCTCCAGCACCAAACGGATCACTTCCAGTAGCATTATTCGCCGTCATCTGAGGAGGAGTGGGTGGCTTATTATTACCACCAAATACACCAAACGGATCCGAATTTACACTTGTACTTTGAACCATGGCACCCGGAGAACCACTAGGACTACCACCGGGAGAAGTTACAGGACTTGTTAATGGACTGAATGTAAACCCGAATGGATCAGCATATGCTTGTTGTTGTGGTGCCAAATTTACTGGGGACATGGGCGGTGATAATGTCTGTTGAACTACCTGTTGAGCTTGTTGTGTATTGATAGGTTGCGTTGTATCAACTGGTGGAGATGGAGGTGCTTGAGGAGGAGCCATTGCTGGCGGAGGTGCCAATGCAGAAGCAACAGGAGGTTGTGTTGTAGGCTGAGCAACGGGTTGTACAGGAGCAGGCGTTGGTAATGATGATGCAACTGCTGGAAAACTATCAAATGGGTTTGCAGCAACTACCGCTGGCTGTTGTTGAACTACTGGTTGAGAAACAGGCATTTGGGGAGCAGCAACTACTGGTTGCTGTTGCATGGGCATTGATTGAGGAATTGGCTGTAATGGTTGTGATGGTGTGGTTGCATTTGGCATTGCAGGTCCTGAAATATTAATGTTGGCAGAAGCTGCAATGACCGAAACATCTCCCAATTGTGATACGGGAGAGTCATTACCAATTGCATTGTTTGTAACTACTACGGCTGGGGGTGGGGTTTGCTGCTCTTGGGGAGGTTGTACTACTGGTTGTTGTTGAGTAGGCATTTGCATCTGAGGAGGAGCTTGCATCATAGGTTGGGGAGGAGCGACCTGCATTGGTACTGGGGGAGCTTGCATCATTGGAGCTGGAGCCATTGCAGCCTGTGGCTGATACTGTTGTTGCTGAACTACTTGCGGCTGTTGAACTTGTTGTTGTTGAACAACCGGAGCTTGCTGCTGCTGACCATTATTATTATTGCTATATGATGCAAAGACATCAGGAGGTTGTTGATTTGGGTTCATTATTTGGTGTGGTTGACCGGTACAAGGTGCTGGTGTCATTAACATTGTTTGACAATAGGTCTATTGAAGGCGTTTGATTGGCTATTTGATGGCTTGCCGTGGTAGTATGGCAGTGATATAGTGAGCATGCCATAGGGGGATGGATCTTATTGTCATTTATTGGAAGCTAAACGGCAAAAATAATGTCCGTCGTTCAACACAAGCTCGCCTCTCCGTTCAATATGCTATAATGAAAGCGGCAATTCTATTCGATAGCAGCAACTTGAGAAATATAGTATCGTCAACAACTTGAATATATTCTACATAGTAATACGTTTAGGTGAGCAGTATGATTGAAATAATGAAGATTGCACATCATATGCACAGTTTTAATCATAATTTTGCAATACTACAACAGTATCTAACTACTATCCTTCGTAATATCTTATCATGCCACCAGCAAGTATGGTCGACAATAGTCTAATGAGTCTCGATCCCTTTGGCCAAATGTCATTGGGAGATCCATTTACATCTAATAATAGTAATCCATCACAATCGACGACAGAAGATACCTCTACAATAAATAATAATCCATCATCTGTGGCAACTCCTCCACAACTTACAAAGGTGGATAACATGGCCACTCCTTCACATGCAATGGTAATGCCAAGTATGAATAGTACTACTACTCCTGGATATCAACAACCGAATCAGCAACCTATGCAGATTACACCCGACAACAATAATCCTGTCGTTGGGTATCCTCAATCTTTCAAGGATACGATTGCAAAACCAATCACCGTAGGAGATGTAGATCTCTTCATGAGCTCCATGAAGCAACAACAACAATATGACAACTATCAATTGCAGCAGCAACAACAGCAATACCCTCCTCAGATGCAACCAGGTGGACAGATGGTTCAACCAAACGGTCAAATGCAGCAGTCACCCAACATGCAGCAACCAGTTGCAAATGCTCTAGCATCTCCCCCAATTTCTCCCCTTTGGAATCCAACAAGTCCAGGTCAAACTCCTCCCAATGCGACTAATAATATGCAAGTTACTGCTCCATTGCCAACATTGCCCACTGGATTTGGTGGCGGAGGAGCACCCGTGCCACAATTGAGTCCAAGTAGTCCAGCACAAACGGCTATGGATCCATTTGCCACCTTTGAGCAACAGAATCAGGTATCTCCAGCTCAAGCTCAAGATCCATTTGCAACTGGCAATGCCATCCCCGACGTATCATCTGCAAATCCAGTACAGGGTAGCAATGAGCAGCAAGATGATGCTGACTTTTGGAATGACATGGGCTTTGGAAATAAACCTACAACAGAGCCTGCTGTCACACCCGCAGGTAGTAATGCTGGCGACAATAGCGTTTCAAGTGTAACTTCCGAAGATGATACCAACTCATCTAATTTATATGATCATTCATTAGATGATACACCCGTAACATTAGACGAGCGTGGTTTACCCGAAGGTGGGGAGTATTACAATGCTCGTGTAACAACAACTATGCTTGGCGCGATCTTCTCTTCGGCTAAGGAGCTTAGGTCAACACTGTTCAAAACTGCATCTAATTCATTCGTTGAGGCTATTGGTGATAAGCCAGTCATTTCTTTCACAATCGATGGAAGTGCAGCCGACACTGCCGGTATCGAATTAGGACATGTCCTCCTCAAGGTTAACGGGGAATCTGTAGGACATACCGACGATGCTGTTAAAATGGTCGGCGCGGCATCACGACCAATGACTATGGAATTCTACATCCCAAATAAGAATGTTAGAGTTGTCAAGTCGGAGGGAGTGTGTATGGTAAAGTATGATAATCATAGTACTGATGCCCCCGTTAGTGCATGCGAATGGAAGCCCAAGTATGTTGTTGTGGGTGATATGTTGGGAAAGCCTCATATCATATACATGTACAGAACAAAGGTGAGAACTCTGATAGGGTTGTATCTTTCTATTTTATCTCTTGAGTTTAGTATCTAACTCAACTTATCCTCTTTTCATCCCTACCAACACCTAAACAGGCTGAATATGATATTGCTGTTAAGGAATCTCAGACAAAGAACTGCAAACTAAGTGTCAAGGTTAAGCAATTCGATATCCGGGGAGCTCAGCTTTTCCACTTTATGGAAGAGTTTAGTACAGTCCACTATCCCAACAAGGAAGAGAGGTGGTACTACTTTACGGTAGTTCGCCCTCAAGGTCTTCCTATCAAGGTCTCAGCCACAAGTCCTGAGGTATTACAACCCATTTACGACGGCATAGCTGACTTCCTTGATCGTGAGAGTAAGTTGAAAAAGAAGCGCATGGAAGAGAAGAGGGAACGTATGCAGCAGCAACACAGCTACGAAAGAGAGACTTACTACTAAGTGGAATTAAGTACATGTACTTCCTGCTGAGTGAAGAAAATTGATGAACATAGGTGCTTCCTGTAGCACTCCTTAATTTGGTATTAAAATATAAAGTAAAAGTATCTGTAAATACCTTTATCTCTGCTAATATGTAGCTTGGAATATCTTATGCCTTATTTATATACTTACTTCTGTTACTTAGTTTCGATACCAAATAATCAACAGTATCACCTTGTCAAGCAAATTTTATCATTACCCGACCAATTTGCTTAAACTTTTCCAATTAAATTTGACCATTGCAATAAACAATTCTAACTACTAACTACTCTTTGACTGATTAATTAATCTCCCATAATCTGATTTAAAATTATCATCATTGCAACAATACCGAAACTTTCCAAACATCTAATTCTTATGTTTCAACACGAGCCACACTTTCAAATTGAATTATTGAATTGCCCCGAATAACAATAGTACCAATATTTGTTTCATCACCCTCATGATTTGCATTCTCCAGTACAACATTTAAGAATGCATCATATCCCCGAAGTGTACCGACAACTTTACGATTGCCATTGAGCGATAATATTAACTTTTTATCCTTTTTAATTGAACATTATATGAATGAAAATTGTGTGTTATTGGAAATAGTATCATGGCAGCGGGTATAGAATGGAGAAATAGAAACAAATTTGTTTGTTAGATATATTCACACCATAATACAATCAAACCGATACATAATCATATATCTATGCCCTCATAAAGGTATTTAAAATATCATTTCCATACAACCACAAATTTATTGCAAAAGATACCCAAATCACCTACCATAAATCTTTTAAGGTCTGGACCTTTTTGATGCTTTGACGACATATTGCGTTAAAGACGATTGACAAGACAAAAAGTTGTTTAGGTATATTGTGGTGGCAGACAAGCAAGGATAGGGAGTATAAGTAATAGGCTATGGCCCCAAGGAGATTGATTCATTTATGAGAGTTGAGAAGGATACCACTAATGGTATCCTTTGCCCCTGGACCGCGAGTCCGGAGCCCACATCCTCGCCCTATTACAAGCCACTTCTTATTATACTTTGGCATTAGAGAGCTGTTCTGAAGCCCCAACATTGTCATATCACTTTATTACTAGTGCAATAGTGTTCTAGTATATTAAAACAAAGGCAGTTACAATCTACTTCTACCCATCGTCTACTCTACCCTTTCAAGTTTTGCTGCACACAACGCTTACAACGACCCGTACCGGCTGTCAGTCTCCATTGGTTTGGACTAAACTCAAAATGAGGCTTCTTCTCTTTACACTCGCAGCATATCTTAGTTTGTAGAGTCGGTTTGATTGAGGAAGATGTCCATTGTGGCGCCGTCTTTGAGACACATTGGAAACACCTTCCTGTCCCCAATCTTTTCTTCCACTGACTGGCGGTGAACTCCATCTGTTGCTTTGATTGTTTGCATTCATAACATTGTTTGACATTGCCCTGACTTGGGATATGTTCTTCATTTGCCTTGATGGAATCATTAGGATTGTGCTGTTTGTCAGGCGTACTGGACTTCTCGACCTCACATGTATTAGACTTCTTAACCTCACTTGCTTCTTTGTCACTGAACTTTATCTTTGTACTTGATGAGCTATCAGTTTCTCCCTTACAACATTCCTTGCATCTCCCTGTTTTTAAAGGCTGCTTCCATTGAGTGGAAGAGAAGTCTTCCTTCGGCTTCGATGCATTACATGCAAAGCATTGTTTCAGTAAGGTCTCTGACTGATCCTCGGCCTTCCCACTGTACGGCATATCATATTTAGTCTCTGAATTGCCTGTCGGTTGTGTACCTTCTTCAGACTGTTCCTTCTTGACAGATGAGGAAGGTAATGTTATCAACTCACTTAGCTCAAGTTTCATTCGCTGGATGTTCTCGTCACTAAGATCTGGTGATATTGTCTTTAATTGATTAAGATACCTATCGGCTTTGTCACTGTCTTGCTTGAAACCTAGAATACCAGTATCATAATAATGATAAAGCCTCAATGCTGCAGGAGCTGCAAATCAAGAGGATCGTCGGTTAGTCTAAAGCATGCATACACATATCAAATCAAGAACAAGTATACTTTCTCACCTCCTCCCTCATTAGCTGATTCAACGAGTGTCATATACCCTTCTTGGTAGTCTTGTTCTACACCTATACCCGCAAACAAACAATCTCCAACCCGTGCTATGCCAGTTTCACAATCTTGTTCAGAAGCCCTTTTGAACCAACGATAGGCTGTATTCTCATCTTTGTCTGTACATTTACCGTTTAGATATAGTTCTGCCAGCTCGATCATACTATCAACGTCCCCTCCTTCTGCTTTTGATCTTATAGATGAATAGTTATGTGCGTTCGTATCTTTCTCTTGTGAATCATCTACCAAGCTTCCTTTGATATACTTATCATCAATCTTGCCACTATCTAGTAATAGATCAATAACTCGCTTGATTTGGCTACATGGCTTGTATTCTATACTGTCTCCGCTATCACTATTGCTTGCAACAAGCTCTCGTTTCTCATAGATACAGCCATCATTAGCAATAACAGGGTCCGTTGGTAGCTTCAAGCTCAGTTTACATACCAATTCTGCGGCTATCTTGTTAAGGATATCATCAGAGTCAGTTACTGACATCTCTCCTGCATTCATTGGCTTACTCATGCCTTCGTCCATCATCAAATTGCCTTCACTTGTCAAATATGTTGATTGTGGCGGTAAGTTTGATTGGTTTATTAAACCTTTTGTCTGAAAATTTCAGGTATCTTTGAGAAGCCATGATATGCAATCATCGCTTAGCAACTTGAACAAAGAGCAGCAATATGAATTCAAGCTCTCTTGCAATCGAATTCCTCTGTCCAATATGCCATAAGCTTCCACTTGATCATGTGGTAGCAGAGGATGGATTCATTTATTGTAGGCAATGTATAGAAGAGTTTATGTGTGACAATAAAGACACCTCTCCAATGCTAGGAACCGAAATGGGGAAGCTTTTGATCAACTCGGAGGTAATTGCAGAGACAATTCGAGACTTGATTCAATGTAAAGATATAAACACGGGCTTATTACCACAATCCGTGGTTGAAGAAAGGGAGCGTTTCAGTCATGATAGCACAGACAAAGAGATATCTAATACGAAGCATGAAGCTCAAGACGATGATATGAACAATGCATACAATGGCTATTGTTTGATAACTGGTAAAGAAGGAGTAGAAAAGGATTGGGAAGAGGGTTTTGAGATTCTTGTTGAAGTGGCGATCCAAAAGTCAAACTGTCAAGCACGAGGTAAGTCTTACCTTTTCATCTTCTATCATTACATGTACATATCTTTATGCACTATTTACTTCCACTCCATACACAAGACTTTGCAGCATATACCCTGGGGCGATGTTATGAGCACGGAATACTCGGATTCAAGCGTAACGAGAAGAAGTCGAAGAAATGGTATAGCTTGGTACAAACCAATCCGCACAATGCACATGACCTTTTTGCTGAATTCATGATTGTAGCCGAAACGACACCCGAAACAGTAGAAGCAAACGTAGATGTAACAGTATGCAATTCATTGTTCTCGCCATCTGTCAAGTCAAGCTCGATCGACGGACAAATGATTTGTACAAGTTGTTCTGAGACTATCACAAGTGTCAGCGGTAGTTGCCAATCAAAGCTTTGTCAGTCATGCAAAGTGATCGGTTCGGTGAAAGGATAGCTCTAGTAAACTACTAACTAATACTACCATAAAGAATCAAGTCTCTTCTATTTCTCTCTTTCACTAATTCAAATTAGGCATGAATCTAACATTGTCAAGAGTAATAGTACCCGATACACCACTCTCACCACCTTGTGAATAGTTTGGTGCCCATGTTCGAAACATAACAACATGCATACCACCACTCACTACCGGTATACTCTTGTCAATATCCCATTCAGACTTGGGATAAGTATATCCTCCCTTACTTTCATCGTCTATATTAATGTAACATCCTGTATATGGCATTTTGACATCAGATTTGAGATCGAATGTTAATGTTCCTCCGTTTATTGAGTTGATGGATATGTATAGGTCAGATGTCTCGCCTGGACTTAGGTTGGTTGCTGAACGGACTGAGTAGAATCCATCAGTTTTATCATCTTGATAGATTGTCCATGGATTTGAATTGGATGTTGACCATGGCCAATCACCTGAGATGCCATTTTCAAATGAATCGGATATTTCAGTTGTTATTGATGTTACGTCGAGTACTTGACTATTATCAATGTCGTCTTGATTACTCGTTGGACCTGATGGGGCTTGAGGTAGTGATGGAGAATCATCTTGGTTAGGACTCGTCGGTTCAGGCATACTACCATCTTCATCAATAGGACTCCAAGTAGGAATATATGTACTAGGTGCTTCTGTCACATACCCATTCGGAGTTGGTCCACTCTTCATTCCATTACAATTATACTCTTGATAACAATCCATTGTATCAAATATACCCAAACAACAAGAGGCATGTGTATTATATAACATTATTTCTGGTATAGTATTCCATGATTGTGGATATGATTCGGAATATGTGCAGTATCCAAACTTCGAGGGGTTTGGATACCATATACAATTGGATGTGTTGATGTTTGAATGATAGGTGTTAATGTATGAAATGCATTTGTCGTAGGATGTGATGTATTCATGAGAACAACATTCTTGTGGTGTGTCAAATGTGACACCTTGTTGTTGTTCATTATTATTGATGTTATCATCGACAGTTGTAGCTTTACAAACACCCAATGATAAATCAATGTAATAAATCATATCAACTACTGGTATACGTGTTGGACGCTGTGTCGGTTGATTCGTCGGTTCCTTAGTTTGACCACTTATCACTAATTGACTATTGGATATACAAGTATCATAGTTTGCGGCAGGATCCATCCAATCAAAGTTGCAACATGCTTCAATTGTGCTGAATATATTAATTTGTTGTACGTCGCTTGATAATAAAGAAAGACAGACTATATTGTCAATGTCTGGATAGTACATATTAGTAGGTGCATTTGATGTCGTTGGTGACAGCGTTATTACTGTTGGTATATCGGTTGGTTGTTTAGATGGTGACCATGTATACATAGTCGATGATTGTTTAGCATAATGATATGTCAATTGTCCATCCGATATAGACGCTGCCTGAGACGCTTGTTGTTCTACATCACTAAAGAGATTCATAGAGGTACCAATCTCATCAAACACTGAATCAAAGCTTCCACTTGATATTGAATTGCCAAAACATGTCTTGATTTCATTGTATGGCGATATACTACCCAATGCTACATCATCTTGTTGTTGTTGACATAATGAATTACACTTGGATGGTACTGTTAATTGAAATATCAGTTCATACCCCGATAAGAGTTGTCTATTATGACTCTCTTCTCCATCACTATCTTCATCATGTGCAGCAACTAGCATCTTCCGATTTCGACGCCAACTAAAACTAATTCCACCAAATGACACTAAATCAATTTCAAATTCATCATTCATTATAATCCACTTATCACATTCTAGTGATTGTAATACTTGTATAAATGTCTTTGTTAAGGCAATTTTTAATGTTGATGATGACAATTGATATATTGATGATATTGAAGGTAAGTGTAGTATAAATGCGCCTTGGAGAGATAAGTTTATTATGGTTGAGGGTATAGAATTGTCTACTTCTGAAGTCGTTGGTGATATATCGTTATTGTCATTTAAGTTGGCACCATTGGGATTGATACTACCGTTATTATCATTAGTACTAGCGCCGGCAAGTAAGCATAACTCAACATTCCATGAATTATCATTACAGCATAACTTTACATCACTATAATTCTGTGTAGTTGATAGCCACGAGGGTCGTGATGGACTATCGAGTTTACACTTTCCATCGGATGTATCATAGTAATACTTTATTGTACCGTCACTATTATTATCTCCATGGACTGTGGTATCCCCCTCGCCATTGTTATGAGCGCCCTCACCACTATCATCAGTCTCAAAATTGTTAAACTCAGCTAAACAACCATCAACATTCCATGAATTATCTAAACAACATAATTGTACATCTATATAATTTTGTGTATCTAATAACCATGATGGTCGTGACGTGTCATCGAGTTTACATTTTCCATCGGAAGTATCATAGTAATATTTGGGGGGTGGTGGTGGACCCATGTTATTATGCTGCTGTTGTTGTGTTTGTAGCTTACGCAATGGGTCGCTGCTGTTTGTAAGGGTAGCTGTTGCATAATATAACCTATTGTTATTTTGGAAATGGTTGAATTTGGTAAGGAGTAGTGCTATTGCAAAGCTACTTTTTGATATTGACAAGGGTGTCATTATTAACTTAACTACTCGACTCTGCAACCTACAATATATTAATTCATTAGCAATAGGACAGCAACAACTCTCATAAAAACTTTATAAGCCCCTCATCTTCTTTTTGTCAAGCCCTCGTCGAAAAAATCGAATAGAAGCGCCCTCGATCCTCTCAAAATGGCAAGCAATGGCAGTATAGTAATATAATATAAGTGGCGGCGTCGAGCGTCCTACATAATAATGATATAATGACGATGGAGAGCAATAACAGTAGTCGCCAGCAGCGGCTGACGAGAGCGTCGATAATACCATGTGTCTCGGCATGTGAATGTCAACAACACAACAATAGACAACAACATGATCAATTGCAACGCAAAAGACGACGACCAAGAAGACGATTATTCAGAACAACTTTTAGTATGCATCCCTCTATGATAGCCACCATACTACTAATGTTAACATTATCATCATGCAACAACAATAGAGCAAACGGAGACAATCTACGAAAACTACAATCGTCATATCTAACATCACTCTATCCCTACCTACCATACCATCCATTAAAAACATGTATCAACACAGCCCAACCACAACAATGGGAAATATCAACTGCCTCATCAACATTAGATGAATGTTGTATAAAACATTTTAATTGGGATACATATACTTGTGAAGTAGAAGGGAAGAAATTAAATGCTACTAATTATTATAATTGGCAGCAGGAGCAATATCAACAGGGAGGAAGTGGAGGAGAGGGAGAGGGTGAGGTAGTGAGTGGTCCAACTCCAGCACCATCACGTCCTACCCATCCTTATATAGTTAATTATGTTGATGAAACTTGTTATAATGATGCACCACACAATCCAAACACTGGCAACAATTTAGTAGGCTACACTACATTAAAACAATGCTGCGGTTCTGAACTACGTCATACAATGTCTAAATGTATGTCATTGGGTATTAAAGCATACAATACACTACAAGAACAATATAATGCCGAAGATAATGGATTATCACCTTATATGCCTAATTGGTCGTTATATAAATGCGATAGAAGTCAAATACCGAATGAATGGGATGTTACGTATAATAAGTTATCTGATTGTTGTGAAGAGCATTTTGATTGGAATTTAGAGGTTTGTTTGAATAGCGGTAGTGGTAGTAGTGGACAAGGTGTAGTGTTGGATGGTAGTAGTAGCAACAAAGAAGAGACAACATATTGGTATCCAATATGGTCATCATCACATTGTACAACAAATCATATACAAACACCACCAACATATATGTTAGATGACCCATCAAATACAATGCAATCATCCTACATTGAATGCTGCACTATCAATTTTCAAAATGAACAATGGACAATACAGCAAAATGAAGAATCATTCAATGTATGTTTAGAATTATCGAAAGATTTAGGTCCACCTACAATGCAACCTACTGATATACCAGATGATACATTAACCACAGTCTATTATCCAGACTATACATTAGATAAATGTTTAGCCAATGGTAACTATGCACCATCATACATGAAGGATGATATATCAACCTACTTTACTATAACATCTGGTGAATGTTGTCGTATCCATTTTCCAACTGTACCCAAGAAAACATGTGTGCAAAACTCCGACAGTGCACCAACTAATAATAATGATAGTACAATAATAACATCCAATGGCAATATAGTTAATCCATACCATTACAAATTTACATATTATCCAATATTAAAAAATATAATTTGTATAATGAATACTGATGTTGATGCACCAAGTTATATGTATGATTCAACAAGTATATTCTTTACTTCATCCATTAGTGAATGTTGTATTACCAATTATCCAGAATTGGAAGTTGAAATATGCGTAGAGAATTCTAATTTAGTTGAATTGGGTCATTCATTATCTGACATTACTACCAATGGAGACAAGTTGAGTGAACCATCGATATTAGTCAAGTTTACATGTAAATTATACTTTCGTAATGTATATATACCCAAATCATCAACTGAACATTTGATAACTATTAAGAATGTTGTTACTAATGCAGTGAAAGATGTACTAAAGGATGAGTTTCGAGTAGTCAATGTGAATAATGTCAACTTTGATGGTATTGATATCAATAATGATGATATGGATCATACCAATGGAGATGACTATCAAGAGTCAAAAGGATTACGTCAACGTCAATTACAAACAGCTTCTTCCCAACAACTATTCACATTCAACTTTGATATATCAAACACATGTAATAAAGACTGTCTATCTGACATAACAAACGCTGGTAAATCATTATCACAATCTCTAATATCAATCTTTGATGAAGCAATGTCCTACAATTCAATATACAATATGATAATAAGTGATATGAACAGTATGGGATATGTAGGACCATTTGCATCATCTACATTGGATGAGGGTTTCATTGTCATGGATGATAGTAGTGATGTTATCATGGATCCAATGTATACCAGTGCACCGACAATGTCATTACCTCCAACTACTTCTCCAACAACGAGAAAGCCAAGTATGAAACCAACGCCGAGTTCACATAATATAATGGGAACTTTGTATTATCCTGATTTGGATAAAGGGACTTGTGTAACTGCAAATGATGATGTCAATGTTGGTTTGCAACCCAATCTCTTCCCCAGCCTGGATGAATGCTGTTCATTTGACTGGTTGGACTATACGACTTGTATAGTTCAAGCTGATCATGTTGCTTTTCTTTACTACCCAGACTTGGATCAAGGAACCTGTATTAATGATGGGAATGAAGGTCCTCTCCAGCCAAATGTCTTCAATACACTAAACGAGTGTTGTTCGTTTGATTGGTTAGAGTATGATACTTGTCTATCCAAGGCAGATGTCAATCAAACACCTGAACCAACTCCGTTACCTCCGACATCATCTCCGAGTACATCAACTCCATCACGAGCTCCAAGTGCCAGGCCAAGTAAAGTCCCAACTAAGAAGCCCTCGCCATTTAAACCGTCGCAGACTGACTGGCCGACATTCTCGCCTTCCTCTTCTGAGCCAACAGGTCCTGATCCGACTAAACGTCCGACGCGAGCCCGACTAAGAAGCCTGTTGATTGTATAGGCTTGGGATGGCATGTTGACCATATCAAGACTGATGGATGCTCGAATAATGATAACTACCTGGAAATATGGTTAATGCCACATCTTAAAGATCAAATGTTTCATCCTACCGCTCAAGCATGTTGTGACGCCTTTTTTGCAGATGATTGTGTCATATATGACATTTGTGCTCCTGATGGTGATAGTCCATCTGACAGCGGTGGTGGTGATATCACAGATCCTGTAACCTTACCTCCGCCCGAAGAAGAACCAGAAATGGACAAGACAGGAGAAGTTTGCAAGTATGGCTGGCATGTCCATAAGATGAACAACGATGGCTGCACTAATAATGAAGATATTGTAGATGCATGGACCCAGCCACAGTTGATTGATAGAATGTTCTATTCTGATCATGCATCTTGTTGTGAGGTGTTCTTTCCTAATCAAGCTTGTCAAAAATATGACACGGGTTGTATCCAAGCTTAGTTGACGCGTAGTGTAGAGAAGTATACTTAAACTGATCTTATCATAATTCATCTGTTGACACGTCTTGATTACTGATTGGTACTGTAATATTACTTTTCCTTTCATCAACTCTGTTCATTACTCGTCTCATCCACTCTTTCCAATCCGATTGCAAGTCATTAGTAATACCCTTCATTAAGAATTGTTTATCTCTTGCCCATGTTGTGTATGGGTCGTCATTCATTAGCATTGACTGAAATATCGTTTGATTTATAACAATGAACATACTCTGATTGTAGATTTCTATTAGCTGTTTCTTATGCTGTATCATCTTGTATTTTTTGGTGTTTTCATTCAAATACTTGAGCTCACTTACTTCTCCCGTTAAGAGAAGTAGCAGATATTTTCGTAAACATATTCTATGTGCTCCATCTACCATTCTATACTTTCTATTGCATGGATTGTTAGCTTTATCGGCAGAGCTTTTAACAACTACTCCTGGTGTGTCTATGCAAGTTGATGATAAACGAGTGGATGATGAAAGCTGCTTATGACATATATCCCAGAGATTGTTCCATGATTCCGAAGGAATGTGTTTATTTGGTTTTGATTCGATATCATCATCACCCCAGTTATTGGTTTCATTATCAAGTTGATATCGTGTTTCCATTCCCTTATGACAAACTTCATCTACACCAATAGATTCTGGAAGTAGGTTATTTATTATTCTCGAGTGATTCAATAGATCAAATACTCTTGCATAATACTTATTACTGTTGTTAGAATCGTTTGTTTCATAAGATGTGTTTACTTCCCATCCAGATTGATGTGTTGTATGTCGAGCTGATAGAACCCACTTGAAGAAATCTCCTTCGTCTTGTTGTTCAAGTAATTTCTGTACATCATTACTGTTGCAACTATAGGATGCAATGAACTCCTCTGAAGACTTGGGAAGGTCATTAATACCATAAACAGCAAGTACAAGGTGCAATAACAATAATATGATGTTCATAAAGTGAAGCATAATAATATGCTCACTTTTGATGAAGGACAAAGTCTACCACGTCGATATATCATAAAAAAGAAGACTCTTTACCCCACAGACTATCTTCAGCACTAGCAAACTGGAGAGGTAGGTTCTTAGTAAATTTAAACTCGGCTATGGTAAGTAAGGGCCGTAGATAGGCAGCAACTCACAACACAAGGTAATGAGTAATGAGCAACTCAACCTCAAATAAACTATCTCCTCTTATATATTGTGTTTGTATTTGATTAAAAGTATATATAATGTCATCTAATCGTTGGGATCCAAAACAGAAGAAGCCTCCAAAAGGTGCGTATTGTAGGTTTGATCAATCTCATGTTCTACTTCTTTATATACAAATTAACACCCTAACAAACAAACAACAATAATTTTGTGTACATAACATCATAATTGCATTATACAATATCTAGGTTTCAACTACCTAGCACCAGTGTTATCAGCCCTTGAGAATGAACTACGTGATAAAGTTCGTGAATCCAATGCAGGTAAACGTAACACCGAAAGTATGTGGCCAGTACATCAAATTAATTGGCAACGTTCCCGATATGTCTACGATATGTATTACACACATCATAAAATTTCGAAAAAGGTATATGATTACTGTATTAAAAACAAGTTAGTTGATGCGGCATTAATTGCTAAATGGAAAAAGACGGGATATGAAAGATTATGCTCGACGTATGTTATTAATTCGAATAATTATAAGTTTGGTACTACAAGTATATGTAGAGTACCGTTGAAGGATCGATCACCTGAGCAATTAACTGCACAGGATCCTACCACTGGTTGTAGAGGGTGTGCATCGGGTGTTGGACAGCCACGGAATATATTTGGAAATAAGTATGGACAGAATTTAGCTGCTGTACAAGTTGCGAGGGAAAAGAGAATGGAGGAACTTGAACAAAAGAGACTAAGGGAAGAAGAGCAGGAGGCAGAACGTGCTGCAAGTGGAGGCGGTGGAGATGGTGATAGCGAGACTGATGATGATTCAGACGATGACTACGGTCCAACCCCAAGCAGTGGTGTATGGGCAGGAGGAAGTAAACTACAGGAAGAAAGTGAACGAGTTGCTGCTGGGGATGACGGAGAAGAAGATGACACACACGAGCATCAATCAAAGAAGTTGAAAACGGGTGAATAAAAGCAGATGCTCTCAATAGACAATATATGACAAAACCTAGTTTTCTAGAATATAATGTTGCAAGTTGATTAGATATGTATAACGAAAGCACTATTACATATTAACTAGACCACCAGAAGTGTATTGCTCGAGCCATGTACAAGTACCCAACGCAACCTCTGCCCTCTTAATCCACTTCTTCACATCTGTTAGTGTCCAACTCTTCGATGTATCACTATTGAGTGCATCAGCCAATATCTCTGGACGAACTTTCCAGAATACTAAATCCCTTGGACTACTCGATTTAGCCTTGTCTTGGAGTACATCCAATGCATCTTGATCTCCATCAAGTATTTCAAGCATAATTTCCTCCAAGGCACGTCCTTGAGCTGCATCTATCCACCCTTGGATAATCTCAACTGTAGTAGTGGAACAATCTTTCTTTGCTAGAATAGATTTGATGTATTCAGCATCTGAATTTGCCAATACTCTCCAATTTTGTACACTATCCACTAAGATGGTTGCCCAGGCTTTGGCCATATCGTCATCATATCCCTCATCACTGCCCTCCATAATACATTCAATGAGCTCATCAATATCATCCTCCACAGGAGTAACTAATGTCCAATCATCATCAATAGACGTATCTTCTCCCTTGGATGCTATTGCTGTAGACACTGGTGGTTTTCTTTCATCTGTCCTAAATCGAGCCATTGCTGCCTTAGCTCTTCGTTCTCGTTCATTCAATGCAACTTCCTCTTCATTTCCAGCTGTGGCGGCTTCTAATGCTGATTCTGCCAACTGTTCAATTGCCATGGCTTCTTGATCCCCATTGTTTTGTGTTGCATCACCAGGAGCAATGGTAGACTCAGTCTGTCTCTTGTTTTCTCTCGCCTTCTCACTGAGTACTCGTTTCCTTCCTCCTCTTTCAAGATGAGACCAATCAAGTTGAGGTAATGTTGATCGTAGCATATCTTCCACTGAAAGAGGTGAAGTAGATGCCTGTGCAGACTCTTTACAATGGAAAACCAAAGACCAAAATGCTCTAGGTGATAATTGAGCGATCATTACAGGACGTAGCCGTCCATCTTGACTTCCTTCTCCACCTACTTCATCTTCTTCTTCACCAGTACCATTTGACGAATCATATACATGATTCAATACCGCCTTAAGAGCTACTAATCCGATAATTTCAACTTTCTCGTCATATCTCCCTCTTCCCTCCATACCTTTTGAATATTGGACTGTATATAATGTCCTTCCTAGACCATTATCAGGAGTACTACTTGATTCATCAGCATCATTTGCTGTTCCCAAGACTGTGCCTCCATTAACTAAACTTCCACCCTTGACTTTCTCAAAACTATACTCTCCTGCAGTAACAGCAGTAACACGAACAGCAGCACGAGATGCCTCATATGATTTAGTAACAGCACCCTTCATTGCCGATCGTAGATATTTGCTTACATTACCACCACCTCCACTACCACCAAAAGAAGATAATAACTTACTTGCAACATCATCTTCACTTCTAAACATCGCCTCTCCTCCCTTCTGTTTACCAGTTGCTGATTTCTTCTTAGATGGAGACGATCCAGCAAATGATTTACCATCTGATAATCTAAATCCTGACCCTTCCATCTTTACCTTCTTTGGTTGTTTACTTTTCTTACTGACAGTTGATGTTGTATTACCAAATCCACTAATATTACCACCTGTAGTAGATTTAGTTTTCCGTTTTGGAACTTTCTTTTTCTCATTCTTCATGATTGCATCTTGTGCTGCGATAACATCCTTGAAGGATGCAGTTGCTGCCATTGCTGAGGCACGCTTTTGTCTTCCTGTAGATGAAGATGCAGCAGCTGTTTCTTCTTCCACTGGTTCAGATTGTTGCTGCTTTACGTTTGCCGTTGATTGTTTTGCAGTGCTACCACCACTACTACTATTTACCAATGTAAATCTAATTGTAATAGATTCGTTTGGTCTTATACCGAGTTCATGTACTGTTGATTTACCAGTTTGCTCCAGTTCTTTCGGAGGGAAACCAGATAAGAATGACATTTGATATGATTTAATATGATCAGTGGGTATATTAAATAATGCATATACATCTTTACGTAATTGATTAATTGAGGTTGATGGACGTAATCTCATATTATATCGTCTTTGTTGTTGTTTTGAAGA
>Ga0214480_100407_pt1 | contig 22118 bp, 13 predicted proteins | sample M1_20Mar14CPVII9_3_FD_165042 | JGI IMG/M metagenome (GOLD analysis project Ga0214480, IMG submission 165042) | Marine eukaryotic communities from Monterey Bay, California, United States - M1_20Mar14CPVII9sort6BwellE17 | ecosystem: Environmental > Aquatic > Marine > Unclassified | place: USA... | reverse complement strand
GAAGCCGAGACTTCAATTATTAATACTTTCTCCCCGACTTGGTTTGATGCCAATACTGGAGGGTGGACTGGTGGCTCTCATAGTGAAGCTTCCAAGTTTTGTCAACAGTTTGAAGGATCGCACAATCTTCCAATGCAATTGTGTCCATATGCGGCGTATTGTCCACACGGACCCTCTCATGAAGTAATTAGTGGTCATGAAGCGAACTTTGATGAGGAAGGCGAGCAGTGGGCTCCTGTCTTTGGTAAGAGTAATCATTGGGTTATGATTGGAAGGAAAGGGACAAATAAATCAACAACATGTCTAAGTCATGAGCAATTGACAGGTGAAGAACCAACATGGGGACTTGACTGGTCAGAAAAGGAAAAGAAGAAGCATATCATGTGTTGTTCTCCTTTGCAGTAGGATTTATTTGTATAAGATCATAAAACTTGTATATCATTCAAAACTATCTACCATCCTCCACCCCAGAATGAGCGTTCGTAAACATCTCCCGCTGCTTGAACTATAGCATCAACCCAAATGGCAATATCAATCTCTGCTTCAACTTTTCCCTCTTTATCATTCTCCCCAATCTCCTCAGTTTTCATCTCAACAACACCTTGTGTATCTTTTGGATAATATATATGATTATTCTGCCATCTTCCACTGTTCAAACATTCTTTCGCAATATCCATTGTGGGACAAGCAGCCATGATTGTTGCAATCTGTTGTGTAGTACCAAGTATATCACCGACAATATCTAATTTATTGGGTAATTTTCTTCTCTCTTCATCTGCCATATCTTTGGGTACCTTCAAATGATCATCTAATAGCTGGAGATATTGTTTAACAGCAGATTTACTTGTAAAGCAAGCAATCTCGGCTTGTTGTAACAATACGATTTCGTCCTTATTCCATGACGTATCTACGATTATCTCTGACATATATAGTTGTACTCCTGTCATTTTACAGAATGGATGACTGTCAATTGTAGATTGCAATCCATCATAACTACTACTGATATTGTCTGTCGCTGATATTACTGCAATATTTATTGTATTTGATCCGTCATCACTTTCATCTTCCTTTGCAAATAATTTGGTGTGCACATCATGTGAGCAAAATTCCCCAATAACGCGATGACTAGGTATAAAAGCATTACATGATGATACCACCGCTATCAAGATAAGTACAAGAGGCTGCAACTGATTAAACATAGTAGATATATTGATCGATTAGTATGAGTAATGACCGAGGGGTTACAGAAAGATAGATTGAAGAGGATACCGGCAATGAATGGGGAGAGAAAAAATGACAACCAACCAAATTATATAGTATATATCATTCAATCAATTCAAAGAACATTTATAGCAAGCCAACACACTATATCCTTGTCCCATTATATTATAGTGTTTATCTATAGCATATCCATCTTCTAACTGATAAATCGTGCCGTCATCGTTGTCGGTAGACAAACAATCCTAACATACCACATATACGAAATTGTAATAAAACATAACAAAGATGCAAACACTACCGACACCATCACCACCAGTCTCCACCTCCCTAGGACCAGGATCAACACCCTTCACACCAACACTAACATCAACAACAGCACCCGGTAAAACATTCACTACCCGTACTGAATTACAATCACATTATAAATCAGATTGGCATCGATATAATCTCAAAAGAAGAGAGGCCAACTTACCAATGTTGAATGAATCAGACTTTAATGCTCGATTAGAAGCTGCAATGGCATTACGAAAGGAGAGGGAAGGGAGAGAGGAACGTAGTGGATTAGACCATCGTAAGGATAAGAATGATACTAAAAAGAAGAAGAAGAAACAGCAAGTTGGGAAGCAGCATAAGAGAAAACCTGCATTTGCAAAGCGTGAGGAAAGTAATGTTGATAATACCGAGGAAGAGAATAAAAGTATGCAAGATGACACTTCTGAAGTTGTAGATATGGTGGAAGAAGAGGAGGAAGAAGAACCACCAGAAATTAACCCATGTCAATCATTATTCGATAACTTCATTTCCACATCACCCGAAGCAAATTTAAAATATATGCAACAACAATATTCATTCTTCTTACCAGACCTAGAATACTGTATCGACCTCGAAGGCTTGTTAGGATATTGTAATGAAAAGATACGTTTGGGTAATATATGTTTATATTGTCAACGGAGTTTTAAAACTGTCGAGGGTGTATTAAAGCATATGAAGGATAAGGAACATTGTAAGATATTGTATGAACGGGGTGTAGATCAAGAAGAGTTTGATGTCTTTTATGATTTTAGTAAAATTAATCATCAGACAAAGAAGAGTGGTCATGGAGATGAGGATAATATGGCAGTGGGTGAAGAAGCAGATGGGGAAGAAGAATGGGAGGATGTTTCTGATGATGATGAGGATGATGATGTATCCATGAAGGATGAGGAAGATGATGATCTGTACGAAGGATATCAAGAGGAAATGGCTAGTCAAGGATTTGATATCACACCTTTGGGAGAGTTGATTATGCCCGATGGACGTATTATTGGTCATCGTGGTTTGGCTCGGTACTATAAGCAACGATTTGCACCTGATCGGATGGAAAGAGCTGCAGTTCGACATGCACGAGCCGCTGGGGGAGAGAGAATGTACAACGGTAGGGTTGTCAACTTGTATCAACGAGAAGAAGAAGAAGATGGCGGTAGTGGTGGGGGTGGCTCGTCCTCAACGGCCTTGGCAACTATGGGACGAATAGCAGGGTCTATCCCCACTGGACGACAAGGAAAGGGTATCCTCGTGGCAGGTGGCGGAAAAGGTGGATTCACGGCACTTTCTCTATACCGATACCGTGCAGTAGTTAGGAAACAACGTAAGGATGATCGTGCTGGAGAACGAATGAAGTATAAACACACCACGGGCCGCAATATGAACAAGATGGACAAGAAGGCGAACAGATTGATGAATGGTGTTTCTGTTGCCCATGCTAAGAGATAGATATTATATTGTGTGATATGATTGATAAGATTTCCTAGATAGCACTAACGGTGTAAGTAGTAGTATGCTTGCTGTTACTGTTTTAATTCCTAATTTATTCATCATTTCTACAATAGATACACAACATTGACAAATATATGAGATGCTTATGCTCGCACTAATCTTGAGGAGGCCCAATTTAATCCTCTAGAGAGAGCCTTCTCACTCAGTCTAACTCCTAATAGTGTTCCAAACTCACGCAATTGAGGTGCATACTCCCGAACAACAGGAAGCAATTCTTGCAACCTTTGAGAACTGGCAGCAGCGCCCTCAAAATCTCCAACTAGGAACTGGGCAAGCTTCCTCATCTCTTTTACTGGAAGATGTGCGTTTCACAGTTTATGAAGACGAAGAGAGGATGATTTTAACATCTGTTAGCACATGTGGTTTGCAAAGGTATCAAATGAAGGTACAATAAAACAATACTAACGCACCTGTCTGTTTATCATTTGCACTCAATGTCGGATTCAATGCCTTAAATATTGATGGCGTGGGTAAGTTATTCAGTCCAAGAGCGCTAAATAGTTCTTGGCTTGCTTCCCTACCTGAAGCATCAACAAAGGATACAACTTCTTCCAAAATAAATTCACGAAATACATTACCATCTGGTGAAAAGAAGAACTGTAATGCCTCTCGAACGGTTCGCTGATCACGCTCAGACTGATCTTCGCCTTGTCCACTAACTCTTAATGATGTGGCTTCATCCATTGCTTCCAATTGCTTGGATCCTACAGTGTCCCCTGCAACACCAACACTCTTAGAACCTCGAACTCCATCTACCTTGAATGCACTACCGTCACCATCATCCTTGATTGCAGTGAACTTTTCTAATGCTTGTAACAAATCGATGAGCTTCTCGGCATCAAATGTTCCCTCTCTTCCGTATACCATGTACTTTAGTGCGGCCTTTAGTCTAGGACTATCGTCAGTCATTAGTCTACGAGCAATGTATGGATACGCTTCATCAATGATTGCAAAGTTGGGATTTCCCACCAAAGCGATACCCTCTAACACGCCAATAGCTCGAATAACTAAAGCAAAGTATGGAGGAATTTGAAAGGGATATTCAAATGTAATCTCTGCCAAATCTGCTGCAAGTTCCTGAAAGTTGATACTCTTTGCTCCGCCGCCTGCCAAGGCTGCGTCGAATACATTTGTCAAGGCTGGAACAATCGGAGTTGTATCTGTACCCTCTGGGATAAAATCTAGGTTGATAAAGTCTTGGCCAATCTCAGAATAGTCTCGGTTAAGCAGATGAACAATAGCCTCAACCATACCATACTTTTGATTATCTGTAACCTCTGTCATTAAGCCAAAATCCAAAATTGCAAGTTTACCATCTGTTGTTCTCATCATATTTCCAGGGTGTGGCTAGAAAAGAAGAAGAGTTAGCGAAGAGATGTTAAGTGTATATCTTATGTCAATAGATTACAGTTGACTTACGTCGGCATGAAAGAAACCAAAATCGAGTAGCTGTGTAAGATAGGTAATCACACCCAGATTGACTAAAGCTCCGACATTATCCTCGGTAGATTGACTCAATTTCTCTCCATCAATCCACTCGGCAGTATGAACCCGACGAGCCGTGAACTCGGGATAGTTCCCAGGAATTACCACATCGGGCAATACACTCATTTGTTCTTTCATTTTGATACCATTCTCACATTCGAGGTTGTAATCTAACTCTTGGTAGAATCTGAATGCAAACTCATCTAGTAAGGCGACAGCATCTAACCGATCAGATAAGGCAGGGAATTGACGTGTAAACATTCCAAGTTCACGAGCCAGATATAAATCTAGTGATACAGTTTCCAATACCTGTGGACGTTGAACTTTCACAGCCACAGTCTCGCCTGTTGATTTCAATGTAGCACGATAGACTTGTCCTAGACTAGCTGCCGCCATTGGTTCTGGAGAGATGCTACTGTACACATCATATACAGGCTGGCCAAGCTCTCGCTCGATTGTAGCAAATGCAATCTTAGAATCAAATGATGGTACCTTATCACAAAGCTTTTGCAATTCCACCATACTCCGGGGACTTAAGATATCTGGTCGGATAGAGAGTGCCTGACCAAGCTTAATAAAGAAAGGACCCAGACTTGTAATTGTATCTCTAAGCTCTGCTGCTCGCTGCACTTCTAAATCAGGATCACTCTTCATCTTTCCAGTAAGGACATCCATTGCAAATTTGATAATGACACTTCCTCCTGTACTCATTACTTGTGCAACACGCTTTGTTACCAGATCAGGTCGTTTACTAAAGAACTTCTTCAATGCCACGGGATCATACTCATACGGCAACCGATCTTCATCTGTCGATGACATGCTACCAATTTCATCAATATCATCAAATTCAATTAATTTCATTTCAACTCCTTCCACTTGTGCATCGTCATCGTTAATATTCCTACCGCGTAATGCCTGCATTATCAAATCGGCATCTTCATTCTCTTCGATTATTTGTGATTGCATCTCTCGCATCTGGAAGTTTCACAAGTGTGTACAGATGAAGTAGTAGGATGATAGTAACATATGTTAGTATAATAATGTTCTTGCAACAAAACAACACACATGCACATGATTAACAAAACTAACGCGGACTTTCCTGTTGAGATATCTTTGATACCGTCGGTGTTCGTTCTTTTGTTGAGTATAGTTTAGTTGTATGACGATGATTAGTATTTATTGTTTGGAAGGCATGTGTAGATTGTGCTGTGGTTGCTGCAAGAACGCCAATTGTATAATATAATGATATTCTCATCTTTGTTTGTGATAATTTGATATACAATGTATGATACTCTGAGAGACTATGAGACTTCTAGGATTCTTCTTTGTCTTATAATATACATATGAATTATACCGCTATTGATTATTTGTTTGGTAGATAAAAAGAATACCATAATTTATGTGAAGAGTCAGCGCCAATTTGCAAAGCAAACGTGTTCTCTCAGAGGCAACTTTGGCGACCAAACCCCCTCAAATCCTCGAGCGAGTTAGTCGCAAGTCGCACGCTCGAGAGGGGAAGTGCTCTGGCTCTGACCTCTTCGTCTCTACTAAACATACAAAGAGGCAGTGTTTGTCGCTGCATTTCATTAGTAGAGCAAATTTTTGTCACTATATTTCTGCTCTTGTCTCAATCATAATGTAGTTGGGGGTATCCTTTCACTCATAATGTATCTTCCCTTGTTCTACTCTTTCCTCTCAGTCAAGATATTCAAATATGTGTATAAGAAGACACATAAACGTATTGCGCATGATAGCAAGTCTATAGATACTGGAAATCACTGTTCATCTTGAGAAATAAGATACGAGAGAGTTGCAAGTAAAGGCGACATTCATGCCTTTACATTTGGTGTTAGTCACTATATTTCTGCTTTTGTTCTATCATTACATGCTGAGTATCAATCAATCAATCAATCAACTTGATGTCGTTATCGAGGTATCCTTTCAACTCATAAGGTATCTAACCTTTTCATATCTCTTCCTCTCCAGTCAGTTCTTCTGTCTTACATACACAACATATTATGAAGAGATATATCTTTGATTGATACATATGTTGCGCGTAATAGTAAACGGACGGCACTGGTCAAGTATAAGAGAGATATGTTGAGGCTTGGTTGCAGGTTCTTTTTAATATACTCTACAGTCTTATCTAATATACCCTATCTGTTTCACTTTCTATAGTTTGTTCATCTCTGAAGTACATCTCTTTCCGATATACAATTCACTACCTCATTACTTTGTACATTTCACTACTAAGCCTTTCTAATTTCTATTGTATGCCCAGTATCCCACTTTTCGCTATACATGATATATATTTCCCTCGTTAATTGTAGAATGTGCACATCATTCCAAGCATAGGATCAGCATCTTTACCAGAACAGCAGGCATTTGCAACAAGTTGTTCTTGCTCTGTTTTATTTTCCTTCATTACAGCACCAATACAAAGAACCATCAATTGAGCGACTAATTCCTCTTTCTCTTCTTCGGTTAATGGTGTTTTTTCAACAACTTCTTCTGGGATGTCTATATTTGAATCTTCTAATGCGCCTTCTATAACGTCACTCTCAATATCTGACACGTCAACACCATCTACAGCCACTGTAATCTCTGGTACGTCTGATAAATCAACATTTTCAAGGGCTTCATTGATAGCGCCTGCAGTCTCCTCCTTCACATCCTCGGGTACTTCTGGAATAGAATCTAGAATATCTTCCTTTTCTGGGATGTCTGATGCATCTAATGTTCCTGTAATCATTGACAGCTGTTGAAGATCACGTTGTTTCCTACCAAAGGCATTGCCACCGCCGCCGCCACGGATGTTGTGCCTTGCAACTTGTGCAGAGGTGGAGGCGATGATACCTAATGCTGCGACGATTGTTTTTATCATTGTTATTTCTCTTATATGTTTAGATAGAAGAGTTAATGTTGTTGACGGTATATTGTAGACTATCACTATGGATAGTATTGATAGCAAGTGTAGGTCGTCGAGTCGCAAGGTGGTGGCAATTCGAGTTGGGTATCTTCGAAAGTATCTTTACACCCAATCTCTAAAAACAACTGAATGAAACTCGCTACCCCAACACAAAGTCTTCCTCGTCTCGTCACCAACCACAGCAACACCACACCTACAACAATACTTCTACATACTTTGTATAAACTTGATTGTAATCATACAAATACTAGTTATACAAAAACTCAGCTCTTTGCAACGATGATATCCTCTCACATAACTCTTGCCATCTTGGCAATCATTGCAATCTTATCATCGACGACAACTAATGCACAACTATCTACTCTACCCAAACGTTATCGCAGTAATAAGGTACAATCATCTTCGACAACAACTGTAAACCATACATTGAAACAACACAAGACAAAAAAGAATGGCCATTTACGGAAGAAGAGATATCTCAGGAAAGATCCTGAATTAAACTACATGTCAATGAATAATTTATTTACAACAAGAATGAGTCTGAGTATGCCTAATCTCGAGGAAGCTCGGTTTGATATTCCTGATCTCGATTTTATGTCTATGCCACTCGAGGAAGCTCGATTCGATATCCCCATTGGCTCAATGCCTCTTAATGTATTCGATATTGAACCCGATAACTCCGATGGAGATATGAATATGATGTCAGTAGGGCTTGGAAAGAGTAGTAGTTCTAGTGATACACTCATCTTAGCAAGTATGTTAGCTGGCTTATCGGCATTAGTTGTAGGTTCTGCTGCAGTGTTTATGAAAATGAGAAAGGTACATAGTGATCAATGTATAGAGGATAAAGAAGAAGAGGAAGAAATGGAGATGCAGCAACAACAACAACAATTAGATCCAGAGGAGCGAGTTGTTAGCTTTGCTTCACAGGATGAGCTGTACCAGCCTGATGATTCCGAAGAGTATGATAATGTACAGGATCTACCATTGTATTGACAATTCATGAGCAGTTGTGGCTGAAAGACTCATAGAGTTGATGGCGGAATGGAGATAAAAAGATATGAAATAGTGAGCATTTCATATCTTCCCAACAAGAAGAGAATTTGAATCTACAAAGCTTGATTTGTATATAGCCACAATGTTGCATTGACTTTGACAAAACATTTAATGATTAGTCAAAACTGATGCTACGGCAAAACAGACGACTCCTACAGATATAAACACACGTATAAACTCTCTCTTCTTACAAATCTCATTATCTCAGCCCTCTTCTCCCTCTGGTAATTGGAGGAAGGTGTCTTCCATTCGATCTCCTTTTAGTTTTGCTCTTTAGAGTATTGCTCTCACTCAATGATGGCAACTTGGTCGATGAGGAAGCTCCTTGCACTGGAGCGACAGAAGAAGAACCGTATCCCGACGACCTGATATTGAACTTCTTCTTTGTATGCTTCCTAAAGCTTGGAGGATTGCCGTTGTCACTGTTGACCTTCTTCTTATCCTTGTTGTCTGGTATCAATGATTTCAGTCTGGGCAGATTACTTCTACTGCTCGTAGATGATGACTGCAAGCTAGGATTAGAATTACTCTTTCCTCCCTTGCGATAGATTGTTCGGTTTCTTGCCTTATTATCTTTAACTAATTCATGCTTATTATTCCGAGCTAATAGTATACTGACCATAGAACGTGGCTTGGTAATTGGAGGTGGTGGTGCTTCGACAGCCTTGGCTGCCGATTGCTGGATCATTGGGCCGGAAGCCTTGTCAGATTCAGCCATCATCACCGTCTTGGCAGTATTAGATGGTAAGCTAGATGAAGATGGTATATCATGTGTACTAGGTGTAATCTTTGCTCGACGAGCTCTGCTACCCTTTGTCTTTGTTGATGCATTACTTCTGTTACCAGTAGAAGTACTCTTGAAACCATTTGAAGAAGGTTGTGGATGATCTCCAACAAAATATGGATGACTCATTGCCTTTCTAGCCGTGATTCGTTCAGATGCATCATATGCTAAAGTCTGTTGCAGCAAATCAAGGTAGTTATCCGAAGCACCGGGCAACAACTTGGCAAGTCCAATACCATCTTGTTTTGGAAAGGCGAAGCTTGTTTGAGGAGATGCATGCTTCCTTAGTTTGGATACAACACTTGCCTTGGGCGTGCCAAGCACTCTGTGTATACGAGTAATCTGATCTGCCTCGTCACTTCCAGGAAATAGAGGATACAATGTCGTCAATTCAAACAGGATTGCTCCCATACCCCAAATATCCATTGCCGAACCATACATTCCACTTGTTAACAAACACTCAGGTGGCCTATACCAACGCGTAGAAATATACTCAGTGAAAGGAGGCTTACTAGTGATTCCTCGACAGCTACCAAAGTCAGCAAGCTTGAGGTTTCGTCCCTGCTTGTCCACAAGTATATTCTCCGGCTTGATGTCCCTGTGAAAGACATTATTCTTATGCATGTGGTCTAACGACTTGAGTATCTGCCTAACGAATGACTTGACTGTGGCCTTACTAAAGTGCTTCTTCCGATCCTTCATTAGTTCATAGAGGTTTCCTTCCAGCAATTCGAAGACTAGAGCTAACCTGGAAGATGCGCGTTTGCAACCTCTGTTAGTGAATGTGGTTTGCAAGGCATTTAAATAAGGCAAACAAAGTTCAAATTATGAAGTCGTCAACAACTTGTTGAGACCTCATAAACACATGAATTCACACAGTAAAACAAAACAAACGCGGACCTTCCTGCCACTTGGAGGATCAAACAAGACCTCTTCCAGCTTGATAATGTTGGGATGTGGACTGAGTCGTTTAATAGCCTGAATCTCTCGTAGATTGCTCACCTCATCTTTCGATTTATAAGAGCTCTTCATACATTTGATTGCGTAAAATGTTCCAGTCTTGATATTCTGAGCCTTGAGCACCTCACTGAACGTACCCTCTCCCTTCTTGGCTACGAGTCTGTACTTTCTCATTTTCTGGCTGGTGTTATCTCTTATCTTATTGCGTAGGCAAAGTTTGCTTCGTTCGTTTGGCAGTCTTGTGATATTTATTGCGTAGGTGATTCGTTTGTTGAACGATCTTTTGACGGTGTATACCTTATTAGGCAATTGATTCGTTATTGTTAACCTGTGCTTTGTCTGGTAATGCGTAGGCAAAGGTTGGGTGGCCTTGTGATTCGTTGGGAGTGTAAACAATATCAATGATCGAGCGTCGTCGGTACAGATGTGTGGCGGTATGAGTATGTACCGAGGTCATTTTTAATTCTCATACAAATCGAAACTGCTCAGTATCATAATCTCACCATGTTGAAAACAACTAACAATGATGATACTAACGCTGCATCTTTAAGAAGCAAAGATGAACGACAGGCTGCTATACGGAGATTTTTGAACTTCCAAAAGGCTGTCAAGGCAAGAGAAAGTATGGTAGAGAAGGACAGCGAGAAAAAATGATGAACTTAAATGAAAGATAATCAGATTCCTACCTAACATCTTTCTACTAAAGATGTTATTGGTTCGTTGAAGTGGTCAGACGGTAGTCAGTATGACGAAGAATGAGTAGCTCACATTAATAATCAGATTCCTACCTAAGACCCTCAACCTCTTCCCTTAGAAACACATCTGAACGGTCCAATCCGTATGACGATAGATAGGGCAGACACCATGGCAAACGACATTTGGTTTGGTACAATTGACAAACTTTGTTGTGTTTCCACCAATGTTGGTGCATTTATTACAACTGGCTCTGTGCACAGTCTCTTTACCTCTCCCCCCAGCCTCCAATAGATCAAGTTGTTGTTTACGACGACTTGCATCACTACCTTTCTTGATTCCTTTAACATGAGCCTTGATACTATTGATCAGGTCAGTTGGAGATATCCCACATTCTTTAGAGGCTTTCTCGATTTCCTTGTTATGAACATCAAACACATCGCTCCCCTTTTGTTGTCGAGCTGCAAACTTACGTGCTACAGTGAAACTGTCTTGATTGCCCTTGAATGCAGTAACATTCTCTCTTAAGTCTTCCTCACGCAGGCCTAGAGATTTAGCTGCGGTTTCGTAGTCCACACTCTCGCCACGGCTAATAGCAGCTGCAAGCGTAGAAGATGTACCAAGCTTGTTTTGATTACCCTGTTGTGTTTCGACTTTCTTTCGTAGATCTTCCTCAGATGTACCCAGAACTTTAGCTTTGGCTGCAAAGTCAACACTGCTTTCACCTTCACTGTTAATGCCGGCTGCAAGTTTACCTGCCGATTGAAAGATGATTTGTTTGTTGACACGTTGTCTCAGGTCTTCCTCAGATGTACCCAGAACTTTAGCTTTGGCCGCAAAGTCAACACTTTTCTGACCTTCACTGTTAATGACAGATGCAAGTTTAGGTGCTGATTGATTGATGATTTGTTTGTTGACTTTCTTTCGTAGATCTTCCTCGGGCAGGCCTAACCTTTGAGCTTGCGCCGCAAAGTCAACGCTATCTTTACCTCCACGGCTAATGACAGACGCAAGTTTAGGTACCAATTGAAAGATGATCTGCTTTTTGAGACGCATTTTGAGCCTCTGAACTGATACTGGGATTGGAAGTGATAAAGCTTCTGCCTCAAGGTTTACACTTGCCGGACCTTGCCCAATGATACGCTCTGCAATTTCACCAATCGCTTTGGCAGTATTATGTGCAGCTTTAAATTTCCTCAACACTGCTGTGATTCCTTCTTCCGTGTGAGCTTCGGCCAAAGCATCAAATACAACCTTCTCTGGTTTGGGAAGAGAATCAGGTTGCCATTGGACTAAATGAGATGACAACACTTTGGCTAAATGGTGACACACTCCCATAGCAAGTTCGTGGTAGAAATCCTTATCCTTTCCCCAAACATTGAAGATATTTGACATGAAGTTTGGCCTAGCGTTGATGACAATTTCATATGCAAAAGTAATGTTGCTGTTAATACACTTGCGCACCTCGGACTCGACATCACCAAACATTGTGATACTCTTGTTGATTCCCATTAGCATGCCCATACCATGGATCGTGTGTACCTTGTCAAGCAGACGAGATGATTGAACGCGTTGTAGGTATTTCTCTTGTCCAGTCAGTTCCCACACTTCCTCTGACAACATAGAGGAGCTAGCCTTTACCCGAACTTTGGTGCCGGCAGCTAGATTGACAATGGCAAGTTTAGCTAATCCAACAAGGTTCTTGGTTAGAAGGAGAGTCCGTGAACAACCCAATGTCTTTGCATACGCAGCAGTTTGGGCAAGAAGTTCTCCGTTGGTGCCCTTGACGAGAGGTGTAGGGTGGAAATCGACACCGCCTATGATACTTGAGAGTCGTTGAATCAACTCCTGACCTTCAATGCAGTCCTTTGTCTTCTCTCCCTTCTCGAGATGACACTCCGAGTAAAGAAATCTTGAAATGGATTGTACATCGCAATTAACACAAGGGTTGAACAAATTCCACATATTGTGAATCCCATACAATCCACTGCCTATATCATCCATCACTGCATAGTTTTTGTAATCAATCATCGCGTAGATAACATCTGCACGTGGCGAGGGAGCAAGATTGAGAGGTACTCCGAGAGATAAAAGTACTTGCAATGTATCATTGCTAAGGATAGCATCCATGGCAATGACTCCGATATCAAACGAAGCTGGATCCTCCAACAAACATTCCAAAGAAGTTGCAACGTAAGTCGCTTCTTTTCCAAATGCCTCGCAATACCGGGACTGTTCCTCGTCATGATCTGCTACAAGGTTGAGAAGTTCGGATTCGAACTTTCCACCAGAGGGCAACAACAACTCATTACAGAGGGCTTTCACTGACTGCTGCACACCCGACAATTCGCCGTAATCGGCAGATTTGACTTTAGTTCTAGCAGACCTGCCTCGTTCATGCAAAATCTCTTCTGCTAATATGAGAATATCAGATCCACTATTATTTGGATTAGTACCATCATTTTCCTTGGCAATGTAATCTAAAAGGTTGAATGAATTTACCGTGTCGTAAGATGAATATATTCGTAAACAACATTGACAATCACAATCGTCTACTCACCTAATAACTTTTCGTCTTCTAATCCAGCTGAAAGACAATTATTACTGCTGGCAGTGGCCTTTCTTGCCTGACCCTTTCTTCTCTTTCTAGAAGACCTGGAACTCATCTTTTTAATAACACGCCGGGTGTGGTTCAGACGAATTAATTATGCAATGATAATAAATTCAACAATCGTAGGCCAATGGATCTTGTGCTGATTGATCCACTCAAATTGCAACATGCCGAATTGGATGATGATTACCAATATTTGTATAGTATATTTAATGAATACGGCTTTGTTGAACAGTGGTCCGCTGCCTTCGGTGATAGTATAAAGGTTGCTTTGGTTGTAAAAGCAAAGTGAAAAGTTTGGCGATGATTTGGCGACTTCATGGTGTCTTAGTGATACTTATGCTTATGTGACGTATGTAGTAGGGTGCATGCCGCTGCTTTTAGACGGAATAGACTCCTCCTACATCCCTCAACTAACGCCGCAAATGGTAGGGTTATCGATTGACATGTCGTTTGCAGTATTAACACCCATTATTAATGAATAACAATGAATGAAAACACACAAAACACCACATCACTAATAGCAGTGCATAAATAATTATTGCAGTGATGTGACTATGGTATTTACTTGCCACACACGGATGTACAACTACAGCCCTCTAAGGGCATTAATCTGTTAGATATTACATCATTTATTTGTCAGCAATAATCGATAAATCGATAAACAGACATTAATATGAACTGGCGGTGATTCTGTTAAATTATGAGTAAATCTAAAGAAGAGAGATACTGGTAGGATACCATAGTTATCGATGTTTGGGATTCCTGGGATCATTTGTCAGTAAAGAGAAGAGAAATTAAAGATGGGGGGTAGCTCTGAGTATGAATCAACAGCTAGTAATAATTCAAGTTGTTAATAATCAGATTCCTACCTAATCCAACCCTATCCAACCTCACTCATCAGTTGTTCTTGACTTATTGAGTATGTCTTGGGATTGCACTTTCATCAGATAGGGTAGCGATACTGCCAAGATCCTGGCCTGCAACATTAATCTTCGTTAAAGATTGTACCTCTGTTCTCTGTTCTGTTGCTCGTTGAGGTTGTCCGTGTCGAACTCTCTTGAGTATCTCTCCTGCACATAAACAGTAGTCCGTGTGCGCAGCGACTAGATCAGTTATATCATAGTTCTCAACGCCATTAACAACAACTGGTGAAGTACCACATACAGGTCGGAGAATGCCTTGAAATCGTTTCATTTGAAACATAAGACTAAGGATCAAGTCCTTCCTTGAATAGCAGTTGATCATCCGTCCAGCAACAACTCGTCGGCATGCCTCCCATGATTTGAGACTAACATGATTAGGCGTTCCCATAAGTATGGCGTCTTCAACAATACTCGCTGGTTCTCTTATATATTTCAAAGTATCATCTCCTCCGCTGCTATCACCACCACCTTGTCTATTTTGTTTTCGTCTACTTGATGGTGGAAGTTGTTTCTTCTGCTGATGGGCTTCCCAAATTTCTTGATGTTTTGCCAATTCTTTCAAACATGAATAGATGACACGAGCCCCCATGCTAAAGCCTGCAAGAACCACTGGTCTATGTCCAGCAGTACTGTCAATCAAGCTCTTTGCCAGCTCCACACCAGCTCTATCTGCACGCTCCATGGCCATTGTCCATGATGAGTCAATAACGTTGGCCGCTAATACCAAACTGTACGGTAGTGTAACTGCAGTCATTAGCGTTGCAAATACTGTAGTATGAAGGATTGTTTTGGTGGCACTAACACCCCATTCAATCATTTGATCAGAGACTGAGTCACAAAGTTCCATAATTAGCTCGCTCTCCCATTGAACAGTATATAGCTCGCCTCCATAATTGGCATGATAATCCCACACTGTTAATAGATGCTTTGGTGGAGGATTCTTCGCAAGGTCTGTTGCTATTGGCGACTTGCTTGAAGTACAATTACTACCGCCTTGATTCGGATTCGAATTAGCATCGGGAGATGGGCCTGCCGAATTAGTAGAGTTCACACTATTTGTTTCAGATTCTGAAAATAACGATAAAGAAGAAGCAATCTCTGAAGTATTGACACTAAGCCCTTCCGGCAACCACTTGTTAGCTTTGAGGCTTGAGTCCTTGAGCTGCTGTTGAGCCAATTGTAGTCGTTTTGTTTCTGCTGGGGGTGAACTCTTTTGTCTTGTCGGTGGTGGTTCATTGTTGTTATCTTCTTCAGACTTCATTCCAAAGAACTGAGACTTTGTAGCAGTCTTCTTCTCCTTCTTCTTCTTTGGAAAGTATCCCAGCTCATCAAGAAGGAAGTCTACAGCCTCTCCCTCTTCGTGTGTTAGCTTGGCATTTATCCGAGGTCCCTCCTCCAAGGGGAATAAGTTAGATGGATCTGTGCCATACTTTTCACGCAGAGCTCTCCACAATTGAAAGTACCGTCCCTTCCAATGTTTGAGTATCTCTGGCACTCGAAATACATTATCAGGATTATGAACAAAGTAGAATCGTTCTAGCAACTCCTGTTTGTCGACAATCCTTGGGTGTGATGGTGAGACACCCCATGGACGCTGAAAGTCTCGTGCATCTCTCAACCATCCTGAGATACAAACAGTACTAAATAGCTCGGCTTCGGTATTCTTATCCCCTACTGCCTCCTTGTGAAAGTTAAATTCCGTTAAACCCTTGGTCCTTCGATGCATTTTATACCCAGCTAATCCAGCTCCGCCAAAACCAAAGATGGTGGTAATGGCTGCAGCACTGGATAAGACGGTAGAAACACCCACTGCAATAGCTGAACTACCAGCGACAGCAGCAAGGCCAGCGGCAATACCAGGAGCTGCAAGACCACCAGTTAGAGCAAAGACAGACGCGCCTAAAAGACTTGCGGAGCCAACTTTAATACCCCGAAGTAGCTGTTCTTTAGATATACTATGCTGTGAAGACAGTGGAGTTTCTTTTGGTGCCAAGGCAATACGCCCATGTGAACTTGATGATGGAGAAGATGCAGCTGATGATGAACTTGCTCCACTCTTTTTTGATCGAGATGATGATTGTTTGGAGCTTCTAGATACGGTAACTTGATTGCTGCTTTCCTTCTTACTTTCCTTGGGAGCATTATTACCCCCCGACATTGAAATTAACTTGGCAGCAATTGCATGTTCCATTGCTTCGAATTTACGAGTTGCCAATCGAGCCAACTCGTCTGCATCATCTTCAAATCCTTCCTCTCCCCCCTTCTCTTCCCGTTGTTGCTGAGACGATCCATCACCAAATAGCAAAGCATCCAGACTCTCTTCATCATCAAAATCAACTCGTAATATACCACCAACTTTAATCTCATGTGATAGAACAATCACAGCCAAACGTTTAAATGCATGTCGAACTCTTGCATCATATCCTCGTCCGTCACGCAATAGATGATTCAATAAGAGTAATGCAATACATCGAAAGCCCGACCCAGGTGTTAAAGTTTGTAAGAATGGTGCAGCCAAGTCACTTTCACAAATTGCTGTTTCAAGCGGAGCATATATTATTGAAGGTGGTGACGTTTGACTGGATGAATGAGACTGATCGGTTTCGATATTAGTCGTAGTACTTCTTGAGGTAGATGGAAAGGGTTCATAAAGCTCCCCATCTGATTTGCAAGTGTCAATATCTGGCAGTGTAGCAGTATCGTGTTTAGACGTTGATTCTTTTACTGATGACTTTTCAGATATTGAATCAAGACCAGCACCATCCATATTAGAAACAGGAGGTGGAGGAGACATCTCTTTTTGTTTCGTAGATGACGACATCTGAGGTGACGATGTACCATGCCACGAAGCAGCTGGTACGCCAGGAGAAGGCATACCACCACCGCCAAATCCACGTCCTTTCCAACTTTGTCTACTACTTTGAGGTGAACTGACACTTTCAGTGATATGTCCACTTTTGCTCATACCACTATTATCATCTGATGAATTCACCGTTTCAACCTTTGTCAATAATCCCTCCAGCATTGGTAAGAATGCCTTGGCATGTGAAACATCCAACATCAACATATCAGCACTACTAATCAATAATTCACTCAATATAGCATGCCGGCGTATACGATGACGTATCTCTGCCAATTCAGTAGTTAAGGATGGAGGCGGTGCCGTCTTATCAAATATATTTGAATTGGATTCTTTAAATTGTGTAAATGAAAATGATTGATGAAATGTTGGTTTACTTGTTGAAGTTGAAGTCATGGGAGGTGGAGACTTTTGCTTATTGTATAAATCACTAGATGAATGAGATCTTTGATTAGTATTGTTACGAAATGATGCTCTAAAGCTATCCATCCTAGTTGGTGACTTGTTTTGCTGCTGCTGATGTTTTTGTTGAGATTCTTGTCTCTTTTGCTGTAATATCAAATCTTGCTGCCTAGTATGTTTTTGTATAAATGGATGACTTGGCATTGCTTCAGTGCTGTGTGTTGAATTGTTACTTAATGGATGATCAAATGAATCCACATCTTTCCATTTGTTATGTACCGATGATTGAAGTATTGGTTCACCATCAAAATCAACTTCTGTTGCAGCATCTTGCTTGTCATCTCGGGCCTTATTCTCCTTCTTAACTAACAAATGTGGTGCGGTTTCGTATGGGTATGAACTAGCCAATATAGCCGCTAGACAACCCACTATACGTTTACGATCTGCCTCGTCGGGAAAACTACATAGTATTGGACGTTGCGGTAATGAATGTAATGGTGTTGTTTCTTCCCTTGGCAAGTTGGTGCTATTCAAGTTGAGTTCAGTAGGTGATTTTAAATGTTGTGCAGCTGCAGATCGAGAGTAATCAATACTAGCACCATTGGAACTAGCAACCGTGCTTGAATGGTCATCATCTGGAAATAATGGATCCGACTTTACCCCAGCACTTCCAGTTAAGTGATTAATACTTGGCTTTTTATTCCTCGGACTAGCAGGGGAAGAAGTAGAGCAAGTCTGCTGCTGTTTCAATCGTTCCTTTCTTCGTATTCTTCTTTGCAATAATTGTTCTGGTAGACTCATCCCTTCTGTTGAATATTGAGATTCATCAGCAGAAGATGTAGAATTATTAGTATGCTGTCTTGATAATCTTGGCTGCTGCTGTTGTTGTTGCATGTTAATACTTGGCCTTCTTCTATCTTTTCTTTGAGCACTCTCTTGAACATTAACATCTCTGCTACCCTTATCTATTTGTTGCTGTTTCATAAACTGTCGTCGAACCAAGCTAGAATTCCAATCCAAATTACTATTGTCTTCATCATCAGATAAATTAATATCCCAACAATCATCACTTGATGCTTTTAATTCACGCAATTGACGCCGGTGTTTAGTACTGCTTGTTGAATTATTATCATCATCGGTATCAGTGTCTGAATTGTTGTTATTGTTATTATCTGAGTGTTTGTCAGAGCCAACATTTTTGTTATTAGAAGAGCAGCTGCTGCTGTCATCGTCATCATAGCTTGGATAGCTATGAATAGGTGGATCATCATCAGTATTTATATTAGTAGTACTATCTTGAGAATTGGATTGTATCATTGTTAACTGTGGATCATCTTCAATGTTATTATTGTCTCTCTCTTGACAGTTGTTGGTATCGCTTTTATTTATATGTAGATTGTTCATATTGTTTGACGCAACTGAGATATTGCAATTGTTTATCTGCCGTTGTATTTGTTGAACACTGTTAGTATTAGTACTGGTCATTTGTTGTTGTGGTATGGAAGTTATACTTCCATTGCGAGAAGGCTGTTTTGGTTTTGTTGACTGTAAATTCATAATATTTGTATTGTCTGTGTCTGAGTACTTTTAGATACCGCCGGGAGTGATATTATACTTTATGATGACGACATAAAAGATACATACAGCAACACACAGCGGTTATCCGATATCCTAGTACAACATCTCCACATGCCATGCTTTGGTTGTTAGTTGTTGTAAATTGTAAATTTTGTATAAGGAGGTTTACAGGATACCCCTAATACCTTAAGAAACCCCTTTACAGGGCCCCACCAGTAAATAATTCATTACTTTCAAAGAACAAAATACAAAGCAATAGGAGGAGAGATATTAATACCTAGCTTATTCATAGTATATCAATACAGCTACAAACAATGGCAGCGGCTAAATCATATGATAAAAAGAAGTCGTCCTCCGGCGGTAGCGGTGATTACAATAAGAAACGCAAATTCAATAACAACAATAACAACTCTCAACAAACACCATCCAATAAAAAACGTGCCCTAAAAGCCGAACGTCAATCACATCGCAAGCACGCAACAACAGTACTACAATCTAAAGAAATATGGAATGAATTACGTAAAAAGTCGAATGATAAAACAACTATATCAAAGCTGGCAACAGAGTTACATAGTACATTAAAAGGTAAATGTATGGAAGTTACAATGCAACATGATGCTTCAAGATGTGTGCAGGGTGTATTACAATTTGGTAATGAAGTACAACGACGTGAGGTTGTTATGGAATTATGCGAGGCTGGTAACAGTGGTGATAAGAGTGGAGAAAAGAAGAATCAAAGTATAAATTTAGCGGAATTGTGTAAAATTCAATATGCACACTTTGTTGTACTTAAAATGATTAAGTATTGTTTTAGGGATGATGTTTGTGTTAAGCTCATTGTCAAGGTTAGTTAGTTGATTTATTTGTTGTATTGTTTGTTGTTGTTTCTAGTGTGATATGCTCATATGATATTCCCATATGATATGCACATCATGTGCTCTCTTTTGTATTTCCTACAACATAATACAAACAGAGCCTCAAGAAACAAATGACAAAACTAGCAGTCCATTCCGTAGGATCACGTGTAGTTGAATTACTATTCGCTACCTTCCCCACTAAGAGTACATCACCTCTCAAGTTGGAATTGTACGGTCCACAGTATGCTCTCTTTGCAACATCTGTCACAGTTGCTCCTACTCAAGAGAAGGATGACAAGAAGAAGAAGAGCAATAATGCACAACCGGCATTACCATCATTAGCAACCTTTATTGAGAATAATCCAGATAAACTTGAATCAACAATAACACATTTGCAATCACTACTACAAAAGGGGTTAGATAAATCATTAACAGGATTTGCCTACTTCCATTCGTTACTATTAGACTATACATCAATTGCAACACCGAATGATATACGATCATTCTTAGCACCGGCATTGGCCGAGCATGCATTACATTTATTATCAACTAGGCATGGTACAAAGGTTGTATGTGAATGTATTAGTTATGGCACTGTAAAAGATCGTAAGAAGATGATCAAGTGCTTGAAGGGATATGGACGATCGAGTATGTTGCACAGAGATGCATACATGGCTATATTACGTGTATGTGATGTGTTGGATGATACGGTATTGGTGAATAAAATGTTATTAAGTGAGTTGCATAAGAATGGTGACGAGAAGAAGAAGGGCGATGATGATATGATGGATGAAGAAGATGAGAAGGATTCACCAATTTTGGATTTGGTATTAAGTGATACAGGTAGTAAGTTATTCCTACTACTATTGGTCTCTAAAGATGAAGAGGTAACAAACGAAAAGACTAATAAGTCTACACCCCGTTGGCAAAAGTATTTTGATCCATATGAATTATCAGTATTACATCGTAATCCAACAATTAGTGAGAATGGTGAAGATAATGTACCAACCTCGAAGAAGGAGGATGAGACACGTCGACAAGAGTTGGTTGTGTATATGAAAGACTTGTTATTGGAGGTTTGTACCAAGCATACCGATGAATTGCTACGGAGTAAGTGTGGAAGTCGTATATTGACTGAAGTTTGTGAAAGTTATCCTACTGAGGAAGTGTATGAGGCAATTGTTGCGGCCTGTGCTGAAAGTATGGAGGGAGGAGAAGAAGGTGATGATAAGATACTACCCATTTTGGAAGATCCAGTTGGACATTTGACACTCAAGCACATGTTTCTATCTGAATCCAAGAAGGATGACGATGACGACGAACCATCATTGGCTCGTATGTTTTATACCAAGTTTGAAAAGCAATTGGGAGAAATTGCCACCTCAAACAGGGGCGCGTTTGTATTATCAGCATTGATACAGAACTCGAGTGTGAACGGGGATGTTAAGAAGGCATTGAAGAGCCATGGGAAGAACATTACCAAGTTGTCAAAGGGTAGTGGTAGTGATAAGAAGTTGGCTGGGTGTGGTGTCTTATTGGATGCGATGAAGGCATAGTGAGATGGTGACATGTGTAGTAAGCCTAAGTTTAGTGTGTTTGTTTGCCTACTTATATCCGAGTCTTAGTATCTTAGCTTCTTTATATTTAGTCTTTTCTTCCTCTCAGAGTAATTGAGTCAAAGAAGAATCGGTCCATATTGCTCTGTGACCTGCCGTGAATTCGAAACATGATATTATTTACCAAACCTACCCCTGGATTGATATCAATTGATGCATTATCCGTCCATACACCAGCCTCGAACTCACGAGTATTTTTCCAACATTTAGCTCTAGTCCAACTAGTAGCTCCGTTGACTTTGTACTCAACACAAAACTTTCCATCCGCCGACATCGCACCATTGGCGAAGAAGTTGAGTACGACTTGGAATTTGGTAAAGCCGTT
>Ga0214480_100405_pt1 | contig 22139 bp, 15 predicted proteins | sample M1_20Mar14CPVII9_3_FD_165042 | JGI IMG/M metagenome (GOLD analysis project Ga0214480, IMG submission 165042) | Marine eukaryotic communities from Monterey Bay, California, United States - M1_20Mar14CPVII9sort6BwellE17 | ecosystem: Environmental > Aquatic > Marine > Unclassified | place: USA... | reverse complement strand
AACTTTATAACATGTATCTCTTGTGTCCATTGTAGACTTATCATACTTTTGTTCATGTTTATATAAATGCACATGCAATGATACAACAATAAATACACAACAAATGAACAACTAAAGGACGGTATGGACGGCATGGTTACAATCATGCAAAAGGCACTACAAATATATGCAGGATTACAGATATCACGAGCTCGTGTTCAGCTCCAGGCAAATGTAGGAGCGGCAGTTGCAGGCGAAGATCAGGCCGCCGCTGATGCAGTCGCAGCTCAAGAGGAAAGTAATAATAGTGCTGCATCAACTCTATTAGAAAAGCTACTGAGTGTTGATACGGATTTCTGGGACGTTGAGATACAAAATGGTATAAATGAAGAAGTATCAAAAGAGGCATTGATAAGTGAAGTACAGAAGACAATGGAGGGCGTGATCTTGGGGTTAGAGAATGGATCAATGGTTCAGAGAGTTCAGGCTGAATATTTAAGGGAGCTAGTGACGAGAATCGAGGCTTGTTAGAGCAAATTCATGTATATATAGCAGAGCGTGAGTCACTGCTGAACAGAGCAGTGGATAATCTTAAGATAAATGTATGTTATACATGGTCAAGGTGTTTAACAGAAAAGGTGATAGTATCTCTTGGAGTTTGTTTGTACATTCATTAGTAACCTACATTCATCCTCATTCATTTAGAAGTACTTTGTCTTGAATACTTCTTGATCATGTTGCCGTTTTCTTTCACTTCGTTGAGTGATTTCCACTGTACCTGAACTCGCATCGAGTATGTTTGGTCTGTCTAATCTGTTTGCATATGGAGGTTCAAGCACGGCTTTCTGTGCATCGTTCAAATTATCATAAAACTTCTTTGGCCATTTAGTTGTACTATCAGATCCATCACTCTGAAAGTAGGAACGACCATAACTCATTGTAGCTGGTGCAAATCGATACAAAGCACATCGTCTTTGTGTATCTGCATTCGTCCATCCCAATGCTCCATGTACTGTTCCTTCGGAAAACAGTACAACATCTCCTGCTTTAGTCTTTGGTTGAATAATATATTCTCTGTGTTCAAGACCATCAACCATACCCGGCGGCATTTTGAAGTTTGATTTGTGAGATCCAGGTACCACACAGAACCCACCATCCCCTTCGTTATGGTCAACCAGCATTACATTACAACCCAGCAAGTTGGATCTTATACTTCCCGAGTGATGTGTATAAGCGAGGTTTGAGTTGTATTCACCAGAAACGCAATCAATAGTACCACCATGCAGACTAAACCCTTCTCCACCTTTATTGTTCATCAGTACGAATGGTAAGTGATCCAATCTATATCCTTTGCCAAGCAATCCATGAAACAAAGGAACTAATCGAGGTTGTGCTAATATGGATTTGAACACTTTCGACTCAATCTCTCCCCATTCAAATATACCTCCTAGATCTAAACGCGGTGGTCCCGAGCCATACATTGGAGAACCAACAACTGCATTTCTCAATGTTTCATCGGATCTGGCTATTGCATCTTTCTCATGCTTATCAATTGCTTCATGACAAGCTTTAATTTCTTCAGGAGATAAAACATCGCGCACAATAATATACCCATTTAAATCAAATAGATATCGTTCCGACTCTGACATACTTGTTGGATACATAGTAGCTGCAGATTCATCTGTCATAGTTGTAAAACCGTTAGTGGTTGTTGATACTCTTAGTGAAGAACCTTGTCTCAAAAGTAACTTTGAGTATGACGAAGAAAAAGCAGTAGATGCTCTAAGTAAAAGCATGTAGAATGTACCAGATAAGATGGTATTAATGGAGCACATTAGCAGTAGTTATGATAAGTATTATCATCACATGAGAGGGGGGAGATTGGGATGAGTCATTTTTTTACTTTCCAAATGAGGACCAGGTATCCACAATCATGCTCTGACCTGGCTGCCTCTACCTATCTCATCTGAGCTATTAATGATTCGCGGATGAAGAGAGGAAGTTGGTATATATAGGAGATCACAGCAGAAGAGATTGTGTTTTAGCTTTCATTACTCTTTTTACTTCTTAAACTACAACAGTCCGAGAGTTTCGAGTAAAGCTGAAACAACCCTAATGCATACTATATCTTCTTTCATCACATATATCTTTCAGATACCCCAGCCAATCTGAAAAGATACCCCAAGTTAGATAAACCCACTTCTACTTCTTCCTTGCAACGAAGCATAGGGAGGGGGTGAAGATCTCCTTCTGTCCACCTTCTACCAAATCAAGAGCTGTGGCATTCAGTAGAGAACTTACACGAACTGGAAGATGCGCGTTTCGCGGTTTATGAAGTTGGAGAGAGAAGATACCCTAAGTATTGGTGAATACGAGGTGACCTTGTTTTGGGTTTCATGATTAACCATGTTTTCAAGGCTCATTCTTAGACCTAGCCATGTTTCCACGTTTTCAAGAAAGTACACTATATAAGGGTAATAAGTACGGTTTTTTAGTACAAATACGGCTATAAATACGGAATTTTATCGAAATGGGCCTCGATATAACCATCATTACAAGAAAACGGGGTTACCATGTTTTGGGGTATGAGCTAACCATGTTTTCAAAGCCAAATCTCAGGTCTAACCACGTTTTGGGGAGGTAACCTCGTTTTCACCAATACTTAGGGTAGTAACACATGTGAGTGCATGTGGTTTATAAAAACAATCAAATAAAGGCAAGCTAAGCTCAAATGAAGATCCCAAACAGTCAAGACTTCATATTGAACACAAACATTCACGTGACAAAACAATACAAACGCGGACTTTCCAGATCCCTTCGGAGCTATTCGCAGGAATTCAAGTGTGGAAACAAGTGAATGTGTGCACATCCGTCCCAGTCGCGTCATTCTGAAGCCCTTGAGAGTAAACGAGCCGTACAAAGTCTGATACCATGGTACCTCTCGACCAGAGTGGACGTTCTTATTTGCATCTAGAGATATCATAGACAAAAGACATATGATATGAGCAAGGCTACAACACGAAGGAAGTGTTAGAGCACAAGTCTATATACTTACCAAACACGTCTACTACTTCAAAACCTGAGGCGACCAAGTCATCCACAATCTCCTCTGTGGTTGCCAGGGTCGGTAAGCCATTTCTAAGAACAAAGATATATGACATGAGCAACGGTGTATGTAAGTTCAAAGATAAGCATATATGATATGAGCGACGGTACAAGAAGTGTTCAGAACATTTCAAAAGACTCTACTACTCACCCAACTTCGATACCTTCCTTGATTCTAACATGATCGGCATCGTTTTGATCATATCCGGGTAAGACTACCCATTCATATCCTACAAAGTATGATCCTTTTTTAAGACAGTGATGAATACCCTTGAAACACACTCTTCTGTTAGGGCTATGACATGTAGCTTCAATCTCATAGGCAGCATCGAATTGCTCTGCTTCAAACTTTTCAGTTAACTTCTGAAAATCCCCTTGAATGGCACGACACTTGTCATCGATGTTTTTCTGTTTGCAATACTTATTTGCAACATCGGCTTGATACTCGTTGATTGTGATACCTGTAATATCAGCTCCTGTGAACTGATGAATGTTACGCATAGGTCCGCCGACGCCACATCCACAATCAAGAACCCTCGAAGTGGGTTGGATATTAGCTCTAAGAGCAAGATAGTACTCTGCACGAAGGATAGATTGTTCAAAAGTCTCATCTAATAGACGAGGAGCGAAGTGAAAAGACTGCCCCCAACCCCATTCATAAAAGTCTGTAACCAAATCATAGAAGGAGTTAACCATAGTTTTGTACTCCCTCTCCCGATGCTCAATTGAATCTTTATTACTAACAGTGCCAACTTCATTTCTAACTCCAGCAAAGAGAGTTTCATATCCTGCTATCGACTCTTTTACCTTCTCTCTTTTCAATACAGAGTCAGGATTGGATAGTAACGATACTACATTGGCTGTAGTATTAAATGTATTGTTATGTGCATCTCGTTTGAAAGACGATGAAGAGAAGAATCGAGTGAAGATGACATGTACGACAAAAAGCGTGACAAATGAAGCTGTAATCAAGAATAGACCAAGCTGACTGTCGGCGGCTGCAATTTTCGCAGACTCGATGGATGATGTTGTATTGTTGACCATGATAATTGTATCGTATATGTATTTTGTTTGTTCTATTGCAATGGAGTGATGATGTTGATGATGAAAAAAAGATACGTAGATTGGTCTGATACTGTATATATTGTTTGCTATCTCTATTCCAATTATATAGGCGATTTCTATTGCAATGCGATGGAGCGATGATGTTGATGATGAAAAAAAGATATTGATACTATATATATGTTTGCTAACTTTTCAATATATACTAAACGATTTGGATATTTTATGATCATCCATAAGGTAGTGAAGCAAGAGCGAGCATAGCAACGATCCGAACACCCAACAAGACCTACTATTGCATGCAATCTCTTCAGATGGTTAGATATCTAAGAGAGATGGGGAGTTCTCATCATATTTTGTTTCTTGCAGACACGGGTGCCAGAAGGATAATAAATGTAGTTATTAGAGTTATTAGAGTGTTACTATCGACATTGTCATTAGACTAATATTGTCTTTGGTTCGAGGTATAGTTGTTTTCAAACTAACGGAGACAGAGTATTATCTACTTATCGGCATCATTTAATAGACTGTTTTTGGAATAGGTTGTGGTGTTGGCTTGGGACTATTGCAAATTGCAACTCTCCAACATTATGTCATCTTCCTCCATACTACTACTACATGTCATTATTATGGCCTTGACCATATCCCCCACACCTACATATTCGCAACGTCTCCAATCGTTAATATCCTTACAAGAATTATTATCTACAAATCCTCCAACATCCACTAGTGGTAACGTTAACATTATCAACACATCTTCTTCTACTGGCGAATCATTACTATTGGCACTTGCGTATTTGCCCTTCCTATTTTTCTTTAGTACGGGTGATGGTATTCCAATCAACGCCCTGGGAAGTTATGAATCTTTTGCGGCGGCTTCGTTGGCAATGCAACATTTAAACACTGGCGATGGCAGTATAGTACCCGAGTTGTCAGATATTCATAAACGTTGTCCATTACGATTTACATCTAAAGCATTCGATACTGAGGCATCACAACGAGTTGGTGTTGATCATATAATATCAATAACAGATAGGAGTAAAACGGATCAACTTCTTCCTTGTGGTATATTAGGTGCGGCTTACTCGTCTATAAGTGTACCCACTTCGATTATATCAGGACTTAGAGGCTTTCCTCAGATATCACCCATAAGCACAAGTTCTGCATTGGATGATAAGAGCCAGTATAAACTGTTTGGCCGTACGGTACCAAATGATGATGGTACAGCTATACCATTACTTGCTAAGTTACAAGAGTGGAATGTCAACTATCTCGCTGTTTTACATGTCGATGATGCGTATGGTAACGCCTTTGCCAAAGGGATCAATCTTGCAGCACAGCAAGTAAATTTACAAGTGGAAACTATAGACATTTCATATTCACCATCTGATGAGGAGGTATCAGAGGCAATAAATAAACTGAAGAATACACAATACACATATTTCTTTGGTATTCTATTCTCAGAAGATATTGACCGTATAATGACGGAGGCATTTAATCAAGGAATTGCAGGCGATGGCATCCATCAATGGCTGTACTCAGATGGATTAGGAAATTATATCGGAAGTAAACAGTTTGAAGTAGGCTCTCCATTGGCAAAGGCATTCAGAGGTACTAGTGTCTTAAGTGCCGTCGGAGGAATTCCCGGCATCGAAAGCTATGATAAGCTCGTGAGCTCGTTGCAGCAATTGAATAATGACGATGATGTGGCTTACTTGGAAAGTCTCTTGCCCTCAGATTATATTGATGGAAAAGTCGTGAATCATACAGTTGTAACGCGAGGAGCAGACTTCTTATCAACACCTGGTTTGGTTGCTCCCTTTTTATATGATGCAGTTGTATTGATCGGAATGGCGGCTTGTCGACTAGTAGAGCAATCCAATGGTACTACAGATGAGTACTTTACTGGAGAAGAGCTGTATGACGCACTCCTTAGTAATCTGACATCATTTGAAGGTACTTCAGGAAGAGTAGTCCTGGATTCTACAACTGGTACGAGGGATCCTCGGAGTTCTTTGTATTCTTTGACTAACTTTATTGATGATGGAGATATTAATGATATGGTGCAGTTCAAGGCTGTGGGGACTGATCTATTCAAAGTTGGTGACTGGGAGTCCCTAGCACCATACACATTCAACGATGGTACCCAGAAAGTTGCTTTGGATCTACCAGCTCTAGAGACAAATGCAAACTATTTAAGTACGGGGTTGCGAGTCGTTGGTTTGTTGCTCTGCTGTGCAGTGTTTGTAATGTCAGCTGCATTCACTTATTGGACTTACGCTAATCGCTGTGAACGAGTCGTCAAATCTTCACAGCCAATCTTCTTGTATCTACTAACCGGGGGGATAGTGATCTTGGGTGAGCAGAGATTGTGCTTATAACGACTTGAAACATTTGTGTGATGATAACTGACTTAATTGATTTGTGCGTCTTCCCTACCTTTAGCATCGGCGATCATTCCTCTCACAGTAGATCTTGGTATCACGAGTCAAGAAGGGGCTAATGCGGCTTGCATGTCATATCCTTGGCTATTAGCACTTGGGTTTAGTCTCACTTTCAGCGCTCTATTCACAAAGACTTATAGGATTGTGAAAATCATGGAGAATGCTCGACGTTTCAAACGAATCAAGCTCACCGCGAGTGATGTTATGAAGCCGATGGTGGTTCTCTTGCTTATCAACATTATTATATTATTAGTATGGTCTATAATAGATCCAATCACACACGAGACGATAGTGGTAGAGCAAGACCCGTTTGGTAGAAGCACCAACACTTATGGAGTATGTAGCTCGCAACATCAGACTATTTTTATCTGCGTGTTAGGAGTTATTAATCTGGGTATACTTCTATTTGCAGTTCTTCAAGCTTATCGAGCAAGGAACATATCAACAGAGCTGCAAGAAAGTACTTATATATTCCAGGCAATGGCTTTATGTTTATTAGTGAGCTTCATTGCTATCCCTGTCATTATTATTGCTCGTGAAAATGTGTCGGCATATTACTTTGTTTCATTAGGCTTGTTATTTGTCATCTGTTCTTCCATATTGTTACTGATCTTTGTGCCCAAGATTAAAGCTCTAAGAGACAAGAGACTAAGAAGGAGTGACTCTCGAAACAGTACTAACAGATCTTCTGTTACATCCTCTTCTGAAGCAGATGACGTAGGGATAAGGATCATTAATTCAGCGCAAGGTCAAGCAGAATTGAAGAAAGAGGTCGCAGATTTGAAGCTATTACTGGCAAAGGCCGAGCAAAATGGTAAGAGTAGTGGTACTACTAAGAGAAGTTCAGTTGTTTTTGAAGATGAGATTAACATTTCTCAGGCCAACTGTGAAGAAGAAGATGTTGTTGACGATTCTGATTCATTTGCGAGTTTTGAGCGATTCATGAAAGGAAGTCTACCCTCCTGAGCTGCCGCCGCTGACGAAAAGTAGCGACATTTTGTTTTTGTGGGTGTCATGTCATGAAAGATGGCATTCTTTAGGATTAGAATTTAGGTTATCATCAGTAACAAAGCCCTTATATCATTCTATCTATGTGTTGCCAACTAACCAATGACATAGTCTGGAGTAAAATCTCAATCAGTTCTTACTTACTTACTACTCATGCCCTGCAACGGACGGAGAGGCGGCGATTGATACCAAGGATACCCTCGGTATCCTTGGGCATATCTAAAGGGCTAAAAAAAAATAGAATGGCCGTCATGATGATACATATTAGGTAGATGTTGTATGTAGATTGGGCACATGCGCTGTTGTAATCATCACATAGAGACAGATTAAGGCAAGCCGTTACCTCTCATAGTGTGATATCATACCTCGATGATACTCATAGTCTTCGCTCCTCTAATTCATTATCATACCTACATTGATAATATAGTAAAGTTACATCGACAACTCTAATAATAATGGCTCCGAAAGGACTATTAACCCATCGGCTTATTACTGGTAGCTATGCATTTATTGCAATGTCATGCACTATGACAGCCGCTGACCATTCTCACCAACCACATCATAGACGACACAAACGACATAGTAGAAAGCAGAGGAATCTCGAGATAAATTCTAATTCGACATCAACAAATAAGGAGACAATTGCAATAAAAGAACGAGAGTTATCATCGGCAGCAGCCACATTCTCTACAAGTAGAAGAAAAGCTGCATATTTCAAAATGCGTATGTATTGGCAACGTGGTTACTATTGGCAGGAATCAAGTAGCGAACGATTTTGGTGTATGAAATGCTCAAGAGGAGACTGTGGGAGGGGAAGTCGTATAAAGATAGACAAATGCTCGAATAGTGACTCTCGGCAACAATGGTTCTTTAGTAGTGGCAGAATTCGGTCTCGAATGAACAAATCACAATGTATTGAACGAATCGAAGGCGGGCGCTATCTTGCTCTGTCAACTTGCGACAACTCACGACATCAAAAATGGGATCAGCTTGTAAAGGACAAGCCTTTCCAACTTCGTCTACCAGGAAAAGATGAAAAGTGTATGTCTCAACATCATCATCCCAAGAAAGATGAGGAGCTTTATATGACAAGCTGTAAGAAATCTTCTAGAAATAGAACAGATAAGTGGATAGTTTACTGATGTTCGAATTGAGGGGATGTTATTTATGAGTTGTTATTTTAATAAGAGTTTCTAAGTAATCAGATAAAAGCTAAATCTATGACAAACAAGTTTTTACATTTTATTTCCTCATCAATACAAAACATATCTCTATAATCTACTCAATAGCAGCAAAAGGAGCGTTCACAGCAGTATCATATTTAGAAGTTTCATCATCACAGGTAAGGTATTCGCCGAGGAAACTCTTCTGATCTGGGGTAACACAAACACCAAAGACACCAGCCGCTTCACAATATACACATTGTTTCCCATTTGAATCCAATTTGTTTGCACATTGATCCTTATCTTCTAACCCACCGCTATCACCAGCCAAACAGGCCGAGTCATATGCATGACCATCACCACGCAAGTAAGTACCCTCAGTGTCCTTCTTGGAACACAAGAAGGACACCTGTTGTTTCATCTGTGCTGTTAAACAACTACCAGAGTTCAACCATTCGATTTGACACCATTCACAAGTAGTGGTAGAATCAGGATGGTATGCTTCGCATGTTACCTTATCTGTAATTTGATTCTGCGATTTATCCATACTACATTTAATCTGATCAGGCACTGGATTTGGTGCCACTGGGGGAACCGTAGGAGGAGGAGTAACTAATGGACTTGGGGGAGGAGTAACTAATGGACTTGGTGGTGGCGTAGGAGGCAACGGGATGATTGGTTGAGGAGGTGCTGGTGTTGGATTGACGGGAATACTCTTAGAAGAATCTTCTTTACATAATTGTTGCCAATATGGGCCCAACATTGCTTTTTGATCTTCAGAAACACATAAGCCAGACCCAATTGCTTGAGTGGCGTCACACCAGACACATGCTTTTGAAGAAGCATCTGTAGTTGCTTCACATGTAGCTTTATCATTAACTAAAGAAGGCTGCTGTGAATCGAAGTCTCCAGTACACTTTAACTGATCAGTCCAATCGCCCTCAGTCAATAATTGTTCTTTGTTTAGTGATTTCTCAATAGTAACTAATGCTGCTTGTAATTTAGATTCGGGGGAGTATGATGTATCTTCTTCAACAATGGCAGAAGAAGAAGCAGCCAATAGAAGGGTAGCTATAACAACTCTCATGTTAGATATAGATATAAACTCAGCAAGTCGTATATGTAACTGTTGAGATGTTTGTTATTATGTAGGTGTTGTTAGATATGGATTTATTTGTTGATTTGTTTGTTTTATATCAATCGTTCACCTGCCCTTGAAAATATGAAGAATTTGTTAATATATTTGTTTATATATCCAGCAAGTATGTTGTTTATATCAATCGTTCACCTTGCGATATCTTTAGTAGGCGAAGTGTGAGCCCATTATTACAAAAGATAGAGGGGCCTCTCTCATCAACCTATCTCATTGTCGAACTTTATTGCGAGGAGATCCGAGGCTTCGGAAGAGAGGCGGCCGGGCAGGAAAAGGGAAAGATACCAAGAATTTGTTATTTTAAATAAACCGTAAATGTACCTATAAAAGGAATTCTTCTGCATAAGTCTCTTAATGCATGTCGATTGTTGCTGGTGCTGTTGTGCTGTTCGTTAATAGTTTAATATTTACGCCCACTGTGCGGGACATATACGGTAGTAATTAGTTATAGTCGTGTTGAAATTCTTGAGATAAAATGTAAAGATTAAGTAGATTATTTAAAGAAGCAACCACTTCACATCCTTGCAAGGTACATCTCTCATGCACCAAAACATCAACAATAAAATTATAATTACAACCACGATAGCCTACAGTAACTGCTTTTTACATATACAAATAAAGATGCACAGCTAAGTGGTCGTTCTATTTGAGGAACGGCCATGTATATTCATGTATAAAAAGTATATGTAAATAATATGAGCGAATTGCAACAACCAAACCGAGTTGTTGCTGCACAACAAAATGAGATGCACCAACCACAACAGCAGCACCAACAACAAACACCACTTATGAACACAAACGATATTATATCAATACAATCCGACTTCTCAACATTGCACCACCCCGATAAAAAAATAGACAAACAAATTGAAACGAAGTATGATATTCTATTTACTTGTTTAGAAGCTGATAAAGAATGGAAATTAGTAAAGAAAGATAGTGGTGGTACGGTATTGGTTAGGCATGGCACTAATTCTGATGATTTAGAGAATTTATCTGAGGGTGAGGCATACATCAACTCATTTGCTTATGGCCACCGCAAAAGTGATGAAACTTTAGAAAGTTGCAATGAATTATATTTAAAGTATGTCTTGGGCACTGAGATGGGCAGGAGATTAATTCAACAGCATATATCATCATTGACATCATCATCAACACCAACACCACCAACATCAAAGGTAGACCAAGAGGGTAAGGAATTAGCAGCCCGTACTCTCAATTTTATGATGGGGGAATTATCAGTTGTAGATCTAACTCCTCTACAACAAAAAAAGAAAGCAATAGCTGCTGCTAAACTGATTTTAGAACAGCTTGAGACAGATTGTGAGAATTTATTATGCCAGGAGTCTAAGAAGCGGCAGTTAGAATTAGTATCACACAATGAAGTAGAACAGTCGAGACATCCTTCTACTAATGATAATACAAAAGAGAAGAAACAAAGAACTGAAAAGGAAGAGGATGATGTAGTTGATGATGGTATAAACGCCGCCCAAGATATGGAATTTGAAACCTCGATGGACATGGAATCCGATAATGAATCAGCAAGTATGTTATTGAACAACACGGATGTTAGTTTATTGGACAACACGGATGATGAGGTCACTGTGGATATTGATGATGCACTAACGACCTCCCAAGATTCCAGCCAGCCAGTTGATACACACATAAACATTGCCTCGCCACAAACTAATGCCGATAGTAGTGATGAAGAGGAAGGAAACGATGACGAGAGTGACTGTTCATCTGATGGTAAGTCTATGTGAATGTGGTTCGTGTACGATCACATCTATTTTTCACTTTCTCAACTTATTATTCTTGGCTTTGTATATAACATATTGTATAATACAGAGGATGATGAGAGTGCCTATTCATTTGATGGTATAGGCACAGTATATACTACAGATGATGATCAGAGTATAGAATCCTACGATTCTGATACAGGAGATGATGATTCGGTTGGTGACGAGCCGCTCGGAGGATGGAATGGCTGTGGCAGTACCAAGGTAAAGCTTTTTGCCCAGTCGATCAAGGAAATCGATTCAGTGATTGACGTTGATGATACATCACCTTCCGCCACGGAGAGATTAGGTGATATATTTCAATCTCAATATGCCAAAGTTGAAGAAGGTATGAAGAAGTACAACGCCATGAAGAGGGATAGTGATAACTCCCCTGAGTTTATCAACGCGCCAGAGTTCAAGTCCATCTGTGAGGAAACGGCACGACTAATCAAGCAAGAGTTTCCTGGGTACAACGGTGACTTATGTGACTTTGTCGAGTTATTTCTACTTGGACGTGTGTCAAAAGGCACAGAACATCGTAACACTGGCAAGACACAAGGAGCTCGAATGTTGGTAGATGCCAAGCTTCGTGAGGAGAAGGATCACTTCAATCATCAAGTATTATTACATCCAAAGTTCTTCCTTGAAAGAGCTCATGATCGTCGGTGTATAGAATCGTGTCCATCATTACACGAAGCCATCAAGGCCGTCCTTTACAGTAGTAGCAAGGAAGCTCATCTCTTCGTTAACGACTCACTTCGTGCATTTTATGAGCCTATACAACACCGCTTTCTTCTCGAGGTACTCAAGGCACTCAATCCTAATAAAGTTATTGTTATTAGACTATGTCGGAATGGTCTTATGTCACCAGATAAGAACGAAAGAGTTATTGATATCACCAATAAACGCCAATTAGCTTATAGTGCACTTGATCAACAATTGTCACACACATCTCCATCCGATAATGTTCCTGTCACCATATTAGAGGAACCTAAACAAGCTGACATCAACAAGCTTGCTAAAACATTTGAAACCAAGTGGGACGCTGATGGTAAATATCCCGATGAAGTTGTAAATGCCTTTACACGAGGACAGAACTATATCCTCAGTGAGAAACGTGCCCCTGGGTTTAGAAAGACAGTGAAGAATACCAAGACTAAGCTTCGTGAGGTCAATCCCAACGCTTTATTACATGATATATCCACCACTGAGGAAGGTAGTAGTTTTGTTAATAATGGGCGTCTTGACTACTTTGGTCGTCAGACTGAAGAACATCAAAGTGATGATGCCGCCTTCCTTCTTCGAACGTCATGTTGCTCAAATGTAACAGTAAAAGATATGGATGGTGTTTGTCTGCCAATTGAAAATGTTGCTTCGGCCTTTGCTTGCTTTGAATTACGTAAGAAACTAGGCCTCATTCCAAAGAAAACCAAACTCCAGTTCATATTCTACAGTAAAGGAAGTTCGAGGTCGGCTGTTTGCTCAGCCCATGAAGAAAAGCTATTAGATGCCATCCTTACCAACCAAATAGGACATGTCGTCACAACAAAACCAAATAGAATCAATGAAGACTCGATTGTTGTACAAACCTACCTTGCACCGAATGTTGGGTTTCATTTCTCAAAAGATAGTGGTAAGGAACTCATGCCTATTCTACGAAATGAGGCAGAGCGTACGAATAGTCTTCAAGCAATCACCAACACATGCAATACCGATGTCGAATTAGTAGAACAGTCCTACCCCGAAGTAACATTTGATCTTACTTTCCACAATCTATTGAAGAAAGTTAGTTTCGCCCATTTGCCAAAGGAATTTGTCCAGCAAGCTGAAGACTACAACAATACAATATCATATCCGGCACCTCTCTTTTCACCATCAAGTTTAGATTCACAACATCAGAAACAGTTGGAAGAATGTAATGATGAGGCGAAGAAATATCTTGAGTATCATCCTAAGCCAAGTAAGGTGAGGAAGCCAAGGAAGGTGAGGAAGCGAGCAGCAGCCGAGAAACATGTCAAGACTATTGAAGAGATGAAGAAAGATCGTTCGAACTATGTACTAGTTGGAAAGGAGAATGTATTCTTGATTCCGTCATCAGATTCGGTAGTGTATGAGTATGTAAGGAAACTTCGACGCCTCGACAAAGATAATTTGAAGAGGCTAAAGTTTGAACAAGCAGCTGATATCGATTTGTCTAAGATGGAACAAGCATACAGTCAATTACGAGTAGCCGCCGAAAAGGAACGACTTGAACAAGAGGAGAAACGACTTGAACAAGAGGAGAAACGACTTGAGCAAGAGAAGCAAGCTCGGCAGCGGCGACTTCAGTTGGAACATGCGGTCAATAGGGGATATTTAGTTTTGAGTAGATCGCCCAGTAATCCATCAGGATACACTGGGGTGACTGAAGTATACAAAAATGATCGATATACAGGTGCAGTTGTTAGGGTATATGTGGCAAAATACAGAAACAAACATCTTGGACAATTTGATAGCCCAAAGGACGCAGCAATGGAGTATGCTCTAGCTCATTTCAACGCAACTAAATAATACATAAGTAAACTGAAATCATAAACAGCAGACCTCCTCCTCCTTGATTTCGTTATTAATCTTTGTCGGTCTATCGCCAAAATGTTGAATCCCCCCGCCTCCCGCCTCCCCTTCCTTTGACCTTGTGCCGATGCATGCTGCTGATGTCATTACTAAGTCTTTAGGTATTAGGCAAAGAAGTGGTGGTGGAGGACTTACTAACGACAGCTTACATTATACGCTAATTGTACTATTAAGTGATTGATATGGTGGTGTAGCGGAGAGGTAATTTATTTGCTCACCAGACGCTAGACACTTGCATTTTGTTATTGTACTTCCTTACTACCTTGCCATCTTGATAACAGAAAGTAGCAGTATGCAGACAAGTATAATAACAAGAAGGAGAAGATGGTATATATCAGCATATAGATATCTGATATTAACTGGGATGGTCATATTAATATCACTGTCTTGGAGGATTTCTTCTGCATTTGTTCCCCCCAGATCAACTTTGTACACATCATGCACTGACTTACTACAACTTCAACAAAGTGATATGTCATGTGCAAAACCTAGAGAGAAGATACGAAGAAGAACGTCACCAATATTTGTATCTCTAGAAACACCCCAATCTACAACTGATGATGACATAATATTGCAAACAAATCATAATGAAACACTACCGATAGATATTCTTATAGAAGGAAAAGAAGTTATAGAATCAACACATCCAGTAGAGATATTAACCTCACTGGAAACAGATTTAACAAATGTAGTAATAGATGAAGAAGGAATACACGATAAAGTGGATATACAACCAGTTATCTCACCATCAGTACCAATATCATACGATATAAAAACTGGATTAGTTCAAGCAGATGCTGTAAATTTTGCAACAGGGGCAGTAGAAATCAATGGTGATAATAACGTCTCTACTACTGTTACTACTGATCAAGACTATCCATCATTCATTACATTTCTATTTGATAAAGATGACAATGGACAAACGTTAGCATCAAAATTATTCAATGTTGCCTTATTAGCGGCCTCGTTTGGGTATGTATTTGTATCAGTCTTCAACATTGATAAAGGAATGACCAGAGGGTGGAGTGCAAGGGAAATCAGTTTGCGCATACCATTAGATACTTGGGCTAGTTATGAGAATAGTTTGAGTGAAAAGCCCATATCTACAAAAACAATTATCAATATAGTTATTTACTTGTTAGGAGATTGGCTCAGTCAGACATTATTCTGTGGTAAGAATGTACTAGACTTTGATGCTGCGAGGACTCTTAAGAATGGGTTTGTGGGGATGGTATTCGGCCCGGCAGTACATGAATATTACGAATTTAGTGATTGGATACTTCCCGTGGAGGGCATGACTTATGGCATAACAAACAGAGCGTTCAAAATCTTAATGGATCAAACAATATACTTATCAATCAAATGTTCTATATATATCCTTGCTATTGGTATATTAAATGGAGACGGGGTTAAAGAGAGTGGAGAGAATGTCAAGAATAGAATCAAGCCAATCATGTTTACGGCTTGGAAGTTCTGGCCGTTGGTACATTGTATAACCTACGGGCTTATACCAGGAAAGTCCGCGTTAGTATTGTTCATTTGTATGAGTTTGTGTGTTCATATGAAGTATTTGAGATCTGAGTGCTTCATTTGGCCTGTATGCATCTATATTTGATTGCCCTTGTGATCACATGTATTGACAGAAGTTACTATCTTCTCTCTTTTTCATCACAAATCGTGGTAACGCGCATCTTCCAGCAAGACATAGAATATTATGGGTGAATTCAGTTGACTTAGTCTGGAACGCGATATTAGCTAGCAAGGCAAGATCAGATGGAGATGATGGTGATGAATTAGACTCAAGTAACTTGAATGGAGATGGGAATATATTAGAAGCTAGTAGTACTGGAGGAGGATTAGATGATATGCTCAAAAAGATTAGTATGATACTAAATCTTGAGACATCTTCTTTAAAGGTTGAAGATGATAAAATACCGACAATAGTGGGAAGTCAAGATGATACCTTAAATCACAATGACAATATCCCGAAGCATCAGTTGGAGACATCAAGTGAAGAATCAACCAATACGTTGTCGGCTGATTAGATGAGACTGCTATAGAAGCGGTATGTCAGCGGCAACGGGACATACTATATTGTGTCGAGTTATGTTTAGTGAAATACCGTTACATGTATATATTATTTGTCGGGTGGTATTTCCTGAGCTATATGAATCATTAGTGGTTCTATGTATAGAAGAGTATATGTATTAAACAATGGATACATTTTTTTTTACTAGTTAATTACAAAAAGTACTCGTATGAGTACATAGGTATACTAAGTATTTTGTATTCAGCTACAGAAGCCAACCCACATCTTCGATCTCAACATTAAGGCAAAGGCGGTCAGCCTGTTATCAGCCACTCCGACGTGAAGATCCAGGCCAGCAGAAGCCTACCCAAAGTAATACTTTTTTTCATTTAGCTTCAGCTGTCAAAGGCGGTCGGCGGAAACAAAAATGGGTCGCTTGAACTCGTGCATCAAGTTGGCATTCTGTCTTTCAGGAAAGTGTTTCACCATGAAGCCCAGGCGATGTGGATACATCATATGAACTTAATTTGTCTTCCTTTGATTGCCTTTGCAACCAACATGTACTAACACACGTTACTCTTGTCTCTATTCATCTTCATAAACTGTAAAACGCGCATCTTCCAGAGCTGTTCTTTCTACTCGTGTCAGTTCTATGTTTAGGCTTCTCCGTGTTAGTAGCGACCGACAATGTTGCTGCCTTGTCCTTTGGTACGGCTAAAGAGACTGCACAGCTCGTTGGATTTCTCGCAGGTGCAGTCTTCATTTTTACATGCTATGGATGCTGTGGAGCGTTAAGACAGACAATTCGGAAAGGATTTTGCAGTGGACGAAAGGTTCTTTGTCTTCACCAGCTTCTTCTCTTAGCATTCCTACTCTTTACATTGTCTCAGTATGAATGGATTAATAAGCGTGAGCATAGTCTACGTCTAGTTGCTGAAGATCAACAATCCTATAACGAGTATGATTCGTTTGATAGAAGAATCAATAAATATTTCAACAATGCATACTTTGAAAGCCTGTGCGCAGGTCAAGATGACAAGAGTACGGCCTGGTTACTTTATTTTGTTGACGAAAACTGTCCATTGGATATGAATAGGGAGACGTGTGCACTGTCAAGCAGCAACAAAAAGAAATGTGATACATCTTGCTCGGCACTGAATGGAATGACTGACTACACAACCAACGACATCAAACAGTGCTGTCCCAGTCAAGAGTTGTGTAATGAAGGAGTCAAAGCAGCTTGCCCTTACGAGAGGTGTCGAGTTGGGATCGCAACAGAACTCTTGCAATGGGCACACCACACCAAGATTGCAACGCAATTTGTTTGTTCGTTGGCAGGGTTCTTGCTGATCCTTTCTTGCTTATTGTTATGCTTCAACCCTCGTGATGAGATTGAACAAGAATTACTAAAGACAGGAGTCATGACTGAAGAGGATGTGGAGGCGATAAGGCGACTGAAGGATACTCACAATGCCAAGTCTAAAAGGAGAGGCAGCATCAGTGTTCACGAGCTCGACACACTAAAGGGAGGACAAAATAGCTTATTTGGAATGACGAAGCGAAACAGTGCTAGAGTTTCGCCTGTAAACTATTGAGCCTCGTGTTGGCATTGAGTTTTGGTAGTAATACGGGCTAAGAGGCATTCCTTCCCAATATTCAATAAAGCCGATATCAAATGAATGAATCAGAGATAGTGCAGCTGATATGTTTGTGTTTTTGTGTTTATTACTACCTTACTTCAATTGAATATTACCCAATCACTTTCTAAGAGCTAGAGACATGGTTCGTCATTTATAATTCACATTCAATACTCATTAGTTGCCCCCTCTTTTAAGTGAAACAAGGACTTCACTCCATACTCCATCCATACCCTGATTAGCGTTCACCTCTGAAACAACACCGTGTGGTTTGTAATAATCAAGGATTGGGACAGTCTCACCATGATATCCTTTCAACCTCTTTACTAAAGCACTAGCTGTATCATCCGGTCGTTGCATTAATGCCTCGCCAGTTTCATCATCCTTCATACTTTCTGGAATAGGATTTCCACTACCATCCTTCTTCATACTCTTTGGTGGAGCATACTTAACATGGTAACTACGTCCACTCTTTTTATGAATCCATCGGCCACAGATACGTTCTTCCAATACTTCATCAGGTACTTGCAACTCCACAACCTTGGTCACACATGCACCCTCCTCGGCCAACATTTTATCAAGTTCCTGTGCCTGAACGAGTGTACGAGGGAAACCATCAAGGATGAAACCAACTTTACAGTCTGGTTCACGAATACGATCACGGATAATACCAATAACAATATCATCCGATACTAATCCCCCGGCTTTCATTACTGCAGCGGCCTTTAATCCAACCTCTGATTTAGCAGCAACAGCCGCACGGAGCATATCACCAGTTGATAATTGAGGAATACCCAATAAATCCTCAATTTTAGGTCCATGTGTTCCCTTTCCGGCACCTTTAATTGATTTGAATCATCATTATTATTATTATCATTGCAATTAGATTAATGTACAAGTATGTAAATAAGTACATTAGAAACAGTATGATAAAAAAGAACATATAAAAACACATACCTGGAGGTCCGAATAGAATCATAATATTCCGTGGCCAATAAGTAGCAAATTTATCTTCAACTTCCTTTGCTTGTGTACCCTTCTTTCCAAAGAGACATTGTGCAGTTTTAGTTTCATCCTCTTGCATAGTCATTAAGCCCCATCCCCCAACAATTGTTGTTGCAGTCAAAATTGGTAATAGTTTACTAGTCTCCTTTTCAGCGGCGCGTTTGAATGCCGACGACGATGCAGCTCTCTTAGTATGAGATGATGCGGTGGAGATAATTCTCCTACTAGCAGTGCGTAGGATGGCGTTTGATAGTAGCATATTAAAGGTCGATAGATAGTTGAGTAGGATTTGTGTGGATCAGAGGCCGAGAAAGTGAAAATGGCGACCAAACGGACTCTGGGCCAAAGAGCTGAATGTCTGAATGAATTGTAACTACCTATGACGACTGGATAATGCCATGCTGTTCTTGATCTACATATTCGTATATCTATGCTTCTCTTCACTTTGTCAATGAATTCTTCTAACTTTGCTACCAGTTGTTGAATTAGTGTGCATCTACTGAGAACAATATTCTAATGACAAAGTGAAGATTGTATAAACAGTGAGTTCTCCGCTCTTCCAATTTGCTACCAACTCTTCATGTCCACGATGAGTACTCGCTTTATCGTATGAATAGAGAAGTTCTCCGTTCTTCCAACTTGGCTATCAAATCTTCATCCAGATATTTACTTACATTTGTTGGCACTTTATCCTTCTTACCAGCTGAACCAGATATCAAACATATCTTATCGACAGTTTCAGTACCAACAAATGGCTGGACTGCTTTCCAAAGAAATAATGCCACCTTAGGTACTGGATATACTATACACTTCTCTAATCTAGATGGGAAAAGATCACACAATAACTTTGATACCATTTGGATAAACGGTAACAGTTGTATTGCCTTGATGTTACACCAACCATACCCAGGTCGAACATCAATAACTAAGGTTGCTTTCTCTGTTGAGTTTCTATCCAATATGTGATCAATGTATAAAGCAAGTGCAAGAGCATATGTAGAGTTATCGGCTAAAGTGAGATCTATACGCGCTGGCAAATGTTGTATATATTTCATTCTTGTAGTACTAGTTGTAACTGTAGAGTCTATCGATGTGTTTGTTATCGAATTATGTTCATACATGAACAATGGAGAGGGTAGCTTATAAGTTGTATTTGTATTATTGACATCAATATCGTTTATTGGTTTCCCCTTCTTTGCTTTTGCTTGATGATTCATAGCTATTTGTGTTGCATATGTCCATGGATCAAGATGAGATAATTCATCATTGATATGTTGCCTCCGCCAATCTAAATAACTTTGAAGTTTTTCTGTTGCAGCTTTTGTGTTACCCTGCCTATCTGCTATTAAAAACCTTCGACGTTCGGCTTGTGTCGAAGTAGGCAGTGCTTTGTGAATTTCCTTTAGCTTGTTTGTGTATATTGTGTCGTCTTTGTTATTATTATTGTCTGCACATTGCTTTACTGAATTATCTGCTGGATTATTGCTTGCAATACTTCCGTCGATTGAAACCTCAATTGAGAATTGGTTTGAAGGGGGCATGATTCAACTAACCCACCCTAGATCTGCCTGCCGCATGCCAGCCTAGTAAACTACTACTATATCTATCCTAACTTTAAAATACAATTCGATATATATTCTTATCCATACCATATATGCCGCCAACTACACTACTATCTATCTAAAAAAATCTAAAATCTCTCAAGTTTTGAGTCGGTCGTTCCTTAGGTACTTTTTATTAGGTCGATTCGTAGACCCCTCATCCTCTAGCTCAAAACGAACAAACAGATAACTAATTAACGTACCAACTACTAAGATTGGCCTCATTATAAACTGAGCTTTTACTTACAATACTACTAACTACCAATTATTAATACTACTACTAAAATCCTAAATCCTTCTAACCTCTAGCGGCTCTGTCTTGCTTATTCTCATTCATCTAAATGTCTATGAGTAAGACAATGACGTAATCCTGCAACTGGAAGTACGTATTTATTGCAGTTGGGGGCTGAACATTTTCTTCCTTCGGATTGCCAGTTGCCTCGGCCTTTGCCAACAACTGACTTGGTAGGCTTGGAAGCTAACATCTTCTTCTTTGGAGCCGACTTCTTCTTTGGAGTGTTCTTCTTCACTGATTGAAGAAGCTGCTCGTCAACTACGACCTCATTCTCCTCCAATCTTTGAATCAAATCAGCCTTCAAACCACTCACAGGGAGATTCTGCTCTTGTGGTACTGGTTGCACTTCAAATGGTACTACTTCATTGTCAGAACTCCAACAGCTATGTCTTTTTGGTAGAGTCCTCTGTGTTTTATGTGAGACGACTCTTGATCCTTCCTCTTACCAGATGCCCAGTTGACGAGTGCTCTTGCTAGCACTTCTTTGCCTTCATAAAAGGGTTGTAACTCGGGCAACTGGCTAAGAGAAAACGCCGCCGTTATAACTTGATCACACATGGTTTCTTGCAGTTCACTGTCCCAACATGCTAATTCGGCAATAATCTTCACTCGGGACCCTTGTTCATAGGATTTAACATTGTAAGCGACTCCATTCTCAATTGTCTGTACCGTAATCGACCTGCCAATTCCAGCATCAATGCCTGCGGTGTGTGGTAGCTTCTCATAGAAGAGTCGTAGTGGTTCATATACTCCATTTGAAGGGCATGCCAACTCCGCAATCATTTCCATTGTATTCTGTTTGAGAAGCTCTTGGACTTGAAAAGGGATGCCATCTACATCGACTAGTACTCGTACTCTGTATTCAGCATCGGGATATATTGCAATCCTTCCCAAAAGTTTGAGGGCGCAACCAATCTTATCAAGTACCCATACTCCATCAATTAATTTCCACACCCCATATACAGCCGCACTCTTCTTTAATCCATTCTTCTCGTAGTGTAATGGAAACGTGTGTTGGTCATATGTTGGACTATTTATGTCGAGGTAACAACCGTGTTGTTTCACAATCTTTAATGCCCTTGAAGAATACTCCTTGACAATTTCTTTAGCTGACGGGTGCATACGTTTGTTCGCGCTTTGTTTGAGTGCTGGAAGGGTGATACATAGTGCTCCGTATTCATCTTCGTAGTGTTGAAATAGAAGAACCGGATCAATCTTTACTAATCGCGGGGGTGGAACTGGAGTTGGTGGAGTATGGGTACTT
>Ga0214480_100404_pt1 | contig 22182 bp, 22 predicted proteins | sample M1_20Mar14CPVII9_3_FD_165042 | JGI IMG/M metagenome (GOLD analysis project Ga0214480, IMG submission 165042) | Marine eukaryotic communities from Monterey Bay, California, United States - M1_20Mar14CPVII9sort6BwellE17 | ecosystem: Environmental > Aquatic > Marine > Unclassified | place: USA... | reverse complement strand
ATTCACCCTTCTTCTCGATTCCGACAGGGCACGTACCACCCCAAACTAGATCTCCATTACAGAAACATCCCTGCCCATCATTACAAGTTGCATCCTCACATCTAATGCTTCCCATGTAACATCTGATACACCACTTTCTCCTTAAAGAAAATATCTGATTTGATCTGTACCAACATCCAATCCAACATCTGCACCGTCGTCTAACCCAACTGTACCATGTGAACTCACATGTGCTGATGATTCATTTACTATTGTGACTGATAGTACATCTGATACACCATACTACTTTGGATTGGGTGCCATGCTGCCTGACAATGGTATTTACTCTGATAGTTTTCTAGAAAATGATGTGGTGTGTGGTGATGATACCCTAGTCCTTCGTAGCATCAGCGGTGGGGACGGGTTTACCTTTACTACAGATTCGGAATATCCTAATACCATTCTTATGCTTTCCCCTCCGTGTGCCGGTGAAGTGTCAGTTGTGTACGAGGCATGTGCTAGTGTTGATGGAGAGGAGACAGAAGATTGTTGCACTGCAACTATGACTGTTGATGTGAAACCATGTGCTGCTTATGCACCATGCCAAGATCAAGAAGAGGGTGATACATGTGAGTTTGATGGTCAAGTGTGTACTTGTGGAGCAAATGGTTCCTATGGTGAAACATGCGAAGGGCCATGTGTCCAAGGTGGAGCTTGCCCATTTGAGGATGCAACTTGTAATGATGGGCAGGGATGTTTCTGTAATGGAGATCTAGTTTGGGGTGGTACGTGCCCTGTCGGAATCGAGAAGAAGGGTGAATCTGAGGGGATTGGATTTGATCCACGTGCATTTGAACTTGATGAGGAAGAAGATTTGGACTTCCTAATGTCAATGTCCATGTCCATGTAATTGAGAATGAAAGAAGAGGCGATAAAGATAGTAGGTTAGATACACATGCTCATCAAGTTTAAAGGTATGAGAGGTGAATTGATGTGGTTTAGTTCAATGGTCGGCTAGTTAGCGGATGTTTATATGTCAGTGGGGTTAGTTTGTTTGATGATTGTTAGAAGAAGTATGCTCTAGTTCAAGAGTAATAGATATGTGAGATGTATGGATGTTTTATCGATGATAGAAGATTTGTTAAGATAGATTTGATGTTTTAGAGTTACAAATAGATTGTTATAGATTGATATAGATTTGTTTGTACCAGTATATGTTCGATGCCTCCTCATCCTATATAGTATAGCGTATATCTCCATATGATCGTCATATCATCTCTCGTGTCTCATCTTAACTACTGCCGCTATTTTAGTGTTCAATGCATCGTCTATTGTCGTTTTTGTTTGAAAGAGAATAAGAAATATTAGTATTGTATTCTCGTCATCACATATCATTCATCTCCCTCCAAACCTCATATCATCTTTACTATTGTTTTTGTTTAATACATCCGATCGAGGCATCGTATACTGTTGTTAATATATATGGCATTTGTCTTCTTCTGCTTAAACTTTTGAAGTGTGGAGAACATCGTGAGGAGAGACAAGGTTAGTAATGATTGTGTTCGTTCGTTTATCGCTTGTGTAATAACAGCTGATACACGAACGACAATACCTCTATTTGGGAAGAGCTCTTGACACAGATCTCTTCTCCAATCTGCTCTTCTATTCTTTGAAAGGGAAGTATCGGCATTATGATGTTTCTTCGGGAACACGAACTGCAGTATTATACCATCATTTTCATATACCTCATATATATTCATAACCAATACAGAACTAAGGCATATCTTTTGTTTAGATCTGGTTATAGATAATAAGTTATTTTTGGTATCCTCTCTCCTTCATTTAGATAAGCGGTGGCACCCTTCCGTCTGTAAGCATTATAAGATTATTAGATATATTTTCGCTTCATTTGTTGCTGTCATTTGTTGTTGTTGTGGCATTTAATTACTGTGTCTTGTCGGTAATATATATACTCATCATCACATCTCATGTCACTCCTTACTCCTTCCAAGCCTCATCTCATACAATCTTGTTTTATTCAATCTATCAGATGTTGACATTATAACAACTAACAATGGTATTTAACCAGAAGGTAGATATTGCAGTAGCTCATCAGATATTATTGATGATACCAACTTATTGCAATTGCAAATCTTATAATCAGATCATCTGATAACATCAACACATACTTTTAATCGAGGATACCAGTTGTGCTTTATGTTTATGAGTAGCAGTAAAAACACTAGCCGGCAACACACCACGATGAATCTAATTAGTAATGGTTGTTGCAGATCACCCCCACTTCAGTACTGTCTCTCTCCGCTTGTGATATATATATGGACTATGGAGCCTCAAAAGAGAGCTAAAAAGACGAAAGACTAAAACGTAAAACGTACTCAAAACGGCTGACTTCTTCCTCTCTTGATGCTTTCAGGCTTTCAGATACTTAGAGAGGAACATATCACAAACAGGACGGAATCAATAGTAGTACTTAGTATTATATAATAATAATGAAGCTCTCGTCAGTAATCTTCTCATCTGGCATATTTGCCACATCCGTCTCGGCATTCGCACCATCTTACACATCAAAGAACAACATTGCAATCAACACTCGACCTTCCTCAACAACACAACTGAATCAATATGCACAAACTGCACAAGGATTAGTAGACGTTACCGATGAATACGCTCAACGTGACGTATATACAATGGAGGAATGGGCAATGCAATATGGTGCCCAAAAAGCACCAGGCATTGAACTAACCACACAGGATGGTGCCGATTACGAATATGTAGCCAATCAAGGCGTTGGTGCTGGTCAAATGGTAATGTACATCCCACCCGATATCGTACTAAACTCTGCTGCCATTCAGGCTGAATTCGGTCAATCATTAATCGGAGCTGAACAAGTAGTAGTGGGTATAGATCAGGGAACACAACAACGTCTCCCACTATTCCGTCTAATGATTAAAATTCTAAGTGAATATGAAAAAGGACAAGATTCACCATTCTATCCATGGTTAAATTCCTTACCACGTCAATATTACAATGGCGTTAGTATGACTGATGCATGCTTTGATTGTTTACCACCCTATGCGGGTTGGTTGGCTAGTTCGGAACGTCAGAATTATAGTAATTTCGTTGCGGCGATACGTCAGGGTGGGTATTTACCACTGCAGCAGGAAACTATACAGGATGGACGGGTATTGAAATGGGCGTATAATGTTGCATTGACGAGATTTCATGAGGTTTGGCAACCTGAACGTGCAAAGTTGATTGCACCTCTGGCTGATATGGTAAGTTTTTTTGTTTTGTTTTGTTATTTTTGTTGTGGGGATTAAGGAGGAACATATCATGTGTTCACTTGTTCTTTGTTATGCTTGCCATTGATGTGAAGTGCATCTAATATACCCTCCTTTATATACTTTCTAACCACCACAAATCCATATCATATAAAAACCACATCGTATAGATCAACCACGGATCAGAACCAAACTGTGATATCGAAGTCGACGGACAAGGTGGATTTACCGTAACAGCAATGTACGATATCCAACCCGGTGAACAACTAAAGATTACACTAGGCGACCCAACCAATCCCACGCCCATCTTTGCCCAGTATGGCTTTTTACCGAATGATTGTGCCACTATCTTTTGTAAGGCTATGCACTTAGATCCTATTATTAAAGAGTTGGGATATGATTTTAAGGATTTGTTATTTCAGACTGAAAGTGGTGAGATTGCACCCAAGGTACGGTATTTGCTGTTGTGTGTTTGTATGTATGTGTGTTATGTGTGTAGATTGTATATACATCATATCCATATCATATACTCATCCCCCGCACCACTCCTCTTCTATATAATTCATAGGTTTGGGATATCTTCCTATACGAAATTTTACAACAGAATGATCAAAATGCCTGTGACGCATACTACGTAGCATGTAAGACAAATGACGAGGTTACCAAACAACAGTATCAAGAACAATACTTCCAATACACTCTCGATGCAATGAAACAACATGTTTACGGTATCATGGCAGATGTTGAACAATTAACTATGAAGGCACAGAGTTATGATGTTAATACCCACCCTCGTGTGCCAGTAATTGTTGCACATAACACATTGGTTTCTCAAACGTTTACTATGACTGCTGCCTTACTTGAACAGATGGGTTAAGATTTAGATTAGATGGAAGGGTATATACTTGCGGGTTAATTCGAATTAGAGTAGAGATTGTGGTGTGTTAATGATGGTTGAAAAGAAAAGAACACATCTGTTAAGATGAGAGAGATGGTTAGATGAACACTAGTAGAGGGATAAACTAGATCAAGGTGTTATCTCATGCTCTTCTCGTTCCACCTCTCTATCATCTCTATTGTATCTCTAGCTCCTCCATGAACAGGTTCATAAGGGAAGAGAGTGGGCGACAATATGGGGATTAGATATCATATCATCAAACATTGAGAACGATAGGAAACTCTCTGTGTATAATACTGACTATATTAATCCGCATTTAACTATTTCCTTTTCGTCATTTCCTCTATCATCAATACCGAAATTCAATATTTCATTTGATCATCATCTCTTCCTCTTTCCTCCATACCATTATGAACTCTATATGATTCAAACACTAACAAACACTAACAACCCCTGCTTCCTACTAAAGTGACCGGCCCCACCTTAACCCCAACTTAAAACATGAGAGATACTAACATGACCAGACCTAGACTTAGACTGGTCATCAAGGCAACCATACTATTCGTCGTCATCCCTACTACTACACCAGATGCCTTTAATGCCGAATCTTCTTGTTTCTCTTCTTCCCCCTCATCCTTTATCTTATCAATATCAAATACACTAACACTAACTTTTGGACTTGCCACTGGACTATTCGTTGTTACTACCGTCTCTTTTCCTACACTATCAAGTATATCACCACCACCACCACTACTCATATCAACTGGACAATAGATACGTTCCTGTACACCAGGTAATTCCACTTCCGCCATACTACCAAGTGTATTACCTGTACTCCAATAGGCTACATTATTCTTAGTAAAACATCCCTTAGTTGGAAAGTCATCATTGGAATATCCAATTGGTATATTTAACTTTTGAGCTGATTCATCACATTGTTCTTCTGTCATACAGACTGTTTTGTAAATACCGATTAGTTGATTTGTTTTGCCGTTCTTTAGTTCTAATGTATTGTCATTTGGTTTAATTCGCCATTTGATTAGCGTAGTGTTGGATGGCATCCAATTGTTCAAATATGTACTTTCTTGTTCAGCTAAATCGTCAGTACATCCAATTAACGTTTGACCAATGGCACCATCAATTACAAATGATGTCGATGATAACTCCTTATATCTACCAAAATAGCTATTACATCCAGTTTCACCCTTTAGATCATTGAATATATCAAATGTTAATGTTATTGCCGTATTATAAATTGGACTGACTAACTCCTCAGTCTCATTATTCCAATATTGTATAGCTGTCCATGTTGGCATAACCAATTGAGGGAATGAATTTATTACATTAATTACAGTTTGTTGAGCTACATAATTGTTACAATATAATCTTGATTGTAATGTTGGTAAATCTGTAGAACTAATCTCATCGATAGTGCCGGGTGACCAGAATGCGTTGTTGTTTTTAGTGTAGCATCCTTTTGTGTGTAGTTGTAAATGTTCAGATGTGTAGAGTGGTATATTAAGTGAGGATGCGGCTGTTTGACATTCGGAGAATGATTTGCAAATTGTTGGTGTTGCAATTGCAATGGGGGAGCTGGTATCGTCTTGTGGTTCTTCGATTGCAATTAGAGGTGATGATGAGATTATTACAGGCTCATTGTTGTTGTCGTTGTTGTCAGTAGTAGTAGATGGCTCGTCAATATCAGATAAGTCGAGTGGAACATCTTCGCTTGTGATTGGTTTAGTACTCGATTGTTGTCTTAAGCCGCCGTCGGTATCAGTGTAGAGAGGTCTATCGAATAGACCAGCATTGGCTGACTTGATACTACTAGAAGCAGCAGCAGTTATTGTTAGAAGTCGAGAGTAGTAGTCGACCATGATGGATGAAAAGATATAAGTAAATTAGAGTGATTTGAAATTTCGATATGATATTGAGTGTTGAGAGCCTCTGATCAATTATGACCGCCTAAAATAGGATGATATATGTAGAGCCAGGTTATAAGAAGAGCTGATTGATTGCAATAGGCACAATGAATAGATAACTATAGCAGCTACCTAACCCTCACAATGAAGTGGTTGGAAGTTTCAGTTAGTTTGGAGGTATGTAGCGCGGTATCCTTTTTGTGAGCGGTTTGCTCTCCACATATTCCTGAAGAGTTGGTGTAAGCGGCGAGGCATGATGTGCTATCGATATACTCAAAATTCCTAAACATATGATTGGATAGTGTATCAGCTTGTTGGCTACATACTTCTTCTTCTATATAAAACACTTTTCATCAAATCTATCACAACTCAAAGATTTATGAGAGTTTAGTAGGATCGATAATAGTTAAAGACAATAATAACGGGGGAGAAAGATAAATGGTAGATGTTAGACGGCACCTTCCTCTCACTTTGAATCGCTCGTCGTCAAGGGTATCATCATCAAGGCAGCGATGGACGAAGTCTTGCTATGGCTGTGGATTAATATTGATCATCATATCATATTGTCTTGGGTTCTTTAGTGGTCATTACTTTGCAATTATTAATATCGATAATGACTACATACAATTAGCACCCATCGACAACGTTACTTTAACAACGGCTACTGATACTGATGACATTGATAAAGATATTATCGATCAGCCACCACCAGTGATAAACATTATAAACCCATCAATAGTTACATGCAATAATTGCAAAGGTATCTTTCAATACGATCCACCAAACTATTCACCAAATGCATCGACAATCCTCTCCGCGGAGAATATGACCTACAGCGCTAGTTCAAACCCAAAGTTCAGAATCTTCTTCCCAAAACATGATCATATTACTAATCCTGAGTTGTGCATTAAAGAATGGTACGAGAATAAACAAAAGTATCGAGGTAAAGGTATGAGTGTGTGGGAAGAAGATTTAGTTATATATGATGCCTTCTTTAAAGATATACAATGATAAATAGTAGTGATATGTTTTACTTAGAAATTGGCGGTCATAACGGTGTACGATCGAGTAATACAAGATTATTCGATGTTTGTTTAGGTTGGTATGGATTATTGATAGAGCCAATTCCTCGATTATACAATAGAATGGTCAAGTTGAGACCAAATGCACATCATCTCAATATGTGTCCATCGTGTACTGCACCGGACATTGCAATGTTTCATGATATAGAATATACCGATGCAGTAGCCAATGCAGAAGGAGCAACTATGAAAATACACTGTGGTCCTCTATCCCACCCAATAAGTCAATTGGATATACGTCATATTAACTTTTGGTCACTAGATGTGGAAGGATCTGAATTGGCAACATTACAAACTGTCGACTGGGATGCAGTACAAATAGATATTATCATGGCCGAGGCACATAGTCGATTAGATAATTGGTTGCAAATGGCAAGAGAAGTTAGAAGATATTTGAAAGAGAAGGGGTATATACTAATGAAAAGTGTTACAGTGCCCAAAAGTGACATTTTTGTCCACAAGAGTGTTTGTCCCAAATATAAACAATGTGTTATTGATGCTGGTATCTCTAATAACAAAAGTTGAGGTAAAGGACGGTGGAGTTGACACATTCAGATATGAAATGTTCATATGATATTATGATATGGTGTGTTCACATAGTTAACATGTCTGATGGGTGAACACATAAGATATCAAACTGCCGAATTGCATTTGGAAGAAGAGAAGAGAATGGCCTTACTTCAAGAGCGGAAGAGGAGTATCATTGAAAAGCTAGGACTACCCCTAGTATCTAAGTAGAAGTAAAAGTCTATCCGTCTCCATAGATAGATGAGCTTCGAAGTAAACAGTATCCATCTAATCTCTAGATTTAAGTCGGTCTCGTCACTTTCTAGCCTTTCTAATCCATATTCGAGGTGTCGTATAGACGTACGAGGTATCGTTCATCCTACCTTTCTTAAAGTTGAATCGATTGCATCTCACCACTAATCTCCTCACTACCATCATTTGGGATATCATCTTCTTCTATATTAGCCGTGGCGGTGGTATCATTCTCGGCAGTGGTTAGGCCTTCTACTTGAGGTTGTTGATCATTAACAACTGATGGCGTTTGATCATTCTCACTTGTTGGTTGGGTCATGTTATCATTTACCCCCTCAAGTACCGCTGTAGTTTGTCCGTCTGTATCATTCAATTGTTGTTGTTCAGCAGGAGGAGTATTGAACAACTGATCGGCAGGGTCCGTGTTGTTATTCACTGCCGTTGAGGGAGTACTACTGAATAGCTGATTGGCATCTACTTGATTATCATTATTGGGTGGTTGATCAAATGCTTGACTTGCCGCAGATACATTATTGGGCAGCGGTTGTTGAAATCCCCCACTACTAACTGGTGCCTGTTGTTGTACTTGTGGTATACCTTGCATAGCATTATTGTTCGGGTTAGTGGCACCGGAGGCATTATAAGACATTTGACCACTCGGCGGCATACCCATATTAGTATTAACACTTGGTGCCGCTGATGATTGATAAGCTGTCTGTGGCATAAAATTATTGTTCGGAGGCATGGCATTATTGTTTGGAGGCATCTGTTGTATACCCGGTGATGACTCTGATTGATATACACTCGTCTGCTGAGGCATAATACCACCACTGTTTGGAGCAGCCGACTGCTGATTACTAAATCCCGACGGGGTAGTAGTAGCGTTATTATTATTCACCACAGCGGCAGGATTGAACGTGGCATAACTTGGCACCGCCGGCTGCTGCTGCATACTCATATGACCACTACCCGACGAAGAATTAGGTGCCGAATTATAATGCTGTTGACCACCACCAATTAAACTAACCGAATTTGACACAGCGCAATATGCCGGATAACGATTTGGTCCACCATTATTAGTTGTACTTGCAATATATCCTGTTGATCTTGGTGGTGCCGCAAATGAATTAGTAGCCGAGTATGGATTACTTCCTCCTGAAGAGGGTGGCATACCTCCACTACTACTATTACCCGAGTTCGGTGGCATACTATTACCAGACATTGGTGGAGGAGCAACATTACTAGTAACATTCACATGTCCATACTTGGCTTGTAACTCTTTATCATTCGATGAACTATGGAACCCATCTGGTTTATATTTGGAATTTTGTAGTACAGCGGCGGTATTATTCTGTCCACCTCTTCGTGCGTAGGAATGTTGACCACCGGATGATGGTGCAGAAGCTTGACGAGGGGTTGTATTGTTAGCTGATGATGAAGGAGCCGATGGAGTTGAATTGTTGGAAGACGAGTTATTACTTTTTGGTGCCTCCATTCTTGGTGTTGTTACTGGACTTGGCTGCTGTTGTACAGATCCCACTGCTCCTACTGGCTGCTGAATATTAACCGCCTTGACAGGAGACTGCAATGTCGAGACCATATTTGGAGGCGGTGGTAATCCACCCAACGATGTAAGCTTAGCGGGTTGAATAGTTGGGATTGATGTATTATTGTTACTTGGTGGAGCTTGTTGTTGTTGAACCGCTGGACTACTGCTTTCCATCACTGCACTGTTATTGTTATTGTTAACAGGTTGAGGAGTAGGTGACATCATCATACCCATTTGCTGTGGCTGATTAGTAGCAGCAGGTGATGGTGGCATCATATTATTATTAACAGGAGGCATTGGTGGCATACTACTCATATTATGAGCACTACTAACATTAACTTGAGGCTGAGTAGGAACAACACCCGATGTCGGTTGCATTAGCATATCCACTGCACTCATTCCGCCACCACCACCACTACTAGACGGCATACCCCCATTAACCATATTATTATTCACACCACCACCAGGCATAATTGTGGGAGGAGGTGCAATTTGCGTAACATGATTACCCTCATTCTTTAATCGTTCTTCTTCTAATAACGTCTCAGCCTGTAATTGCTTTGGTAGTAAGTATCCCCTAACTGCCTGTGAATTGGCAACATCATATGGTGTTTGATATCCTGATTGTGAATTACTTTTTAGTATAACACTTGAATTACATTCCTCTACTAGAAATTTAACAATTAATAATGATTGTTGTGGTGTAATGTGTTTTGTGGAGGAGGCATGATGTAAGGCCGTGTATCCGAATGAGTCGAGTGTGGTATCGACTATTATATTACGTTGGAATATTAAACATTTTAATACTTGTATTGCACCATATTGTGCTGCTAAGTGTATTGCACATAGTCCATTTGGTTTAATAGGGTTGTAAATGTCTAATTGTTGGTTAGCTGGGTTTTGATCATTAAGTATTTCGAGTGCTAATTGTTCATTGAAAGAGGATAGTGCGGCAATGAAACGTGGTGTTGGTGTTGTTGGTTGTGGTGCTAATGTTTCGGATAACTTTTCTAATTGACTATTTGCCCAGTTAAACATTATTGTATGTTTGTATTGGTTGTTGGTTGTTGAGAGGTACGTGGTTCAATTATTGGTATGGGGTATTGAGTTGTGTTTTTGTGTTGCTTGTCTAAAATCGCCGTACAGAAATTTGTCCGGTGGTGAAGAATACCGATATATTGCTAACGCTATAAAGGGTGTACTATTATGCTGCTCTATTGATATATTGATATATATGGCGCCGCCGATAACAATAGAGGGCCAATCTACATTGAGCTTGTGATGAGTGATGAGATTTGAGTTTCATTTACACGTGTAAGGAGATCATTTCAAAACTCAAAACTCAACTCTCTACGATATCTCGTCATCTCAATCGTATAAATACTTATCATCTCAAATATTGTTTGGCAGTGGTTTCTATTCGAAGTAAATCTATCAAACATTATTCTTACATTGCTTGTTAATATTGTCATTATATTTTATAAGGTGAGAGTTTGTGTAGAGTTAATTTGGATACCGATATCAATATCGATTGCAAAATATTATTGCAATTGCATACATCACATACACCTTCTCTCTTATGGCCTACCATTGATTGCTGATAGTAGTATCTGCTATGAGATTATCTCCTATTATATTAGTCAGTATCTTCGGAAGCTTAGTAGTTAACACCGCGGTAACTTCTAGTAGTACTTGCTGCTGTTATGTAAAGGCTGACGGTGATACAGAAAATTGCAATGAGCCATACACGACACCTTCAGTATCAACTATAAGGATTGGTTATCCTAAAGGGTTAGGGATGGGACCACGCATCTCTGCAACACTTTGCTGTGAAGATCCAAATCATCAAATTATTGATTCAGATTGGTGTGAAGGTTCGGCTGGAAAGGAGGAAGAGATGGAGTTAATTTCTCAAATATATAATGATAATTTTAATAACGATACGGCGGAAAGTCTCTCTGAAGTACTAGCCGAGGCTGATGCAACAACTACAGACACAACAAATACAACTAATACCACGTGCACTGGGGAATCTGGTTACCCTAGCCCCAAACCCAAGTACAGTATTACCACTCCAACTATTTGCAGTAAAGAATCTGGTTTATGTGCCTCATGTGAAGTTGGTCTTGGTAAATGTTCCTGTAGTAGAACTTGTGCTGATGGTTCAACAGAATTAGGCGTGAACGACATGGTTGGTGGCTGTTCAACTTCGGAACCGTCGTATGAGTATGAGGATTGCAATAATGAAGATCCTGGTTTATGTACTACTACTACTACGGATGGATATGAAGATCATAAACTTACTGCAGATGGGGTTGATTATTATTTTATAACTAGAAAAACGTGTTCAGGGAATTCGGCAGGTACAATGTCAAGTAGTAGTTCATTCGTTATGATGTTGTTGGCATCTGTTATTACTATTGGGGCAGTCGGTGTACTTTAAGTAGTCGAGTATAAATTATCAGGGAAACTTACATGGGTAGAGAGTGGAATGAATCATTATAGCTATGTTAACGATACTAAGTCGTAAAGTCTTACTAGTCTTCTATTCTTAGCTATTGGGCAGTCCTAGCTTTTCAATGATACTCCTCTTCCGCTCTTGAAGTAATGCCACCCTTTTCTTCTCTTCTTCCAAATGCAATTCTGCAGCTTTGATGTCATCGAGCTCCTTCCGAAGGCGTGCCTCAACGTACAAGAGAGGCATACCTCTAACAAATTGGTAGATTGATGATAACTTCCTTCGTCCTAACTTTCTACGTCCTATATTACGACCATTTGGCATTGTAATTGCCGCTGCTCTCTCGAACCAGTCGATCATAAGAGGCAATACTTTGAACTCCCACTCAAAGAATGGCAGCATGTCTAAATCGTCATAGGACAAAAGAATCTTTATCATTGCAACTTCTTTCTTATCCTCCATTCGGTTCACTTGTTTAAATTGTTCTAATGATTGATCAATAATTCTTAATGAGAAGATAATATTCTCAATAATGTGGTTGGATAGGAAGGTGGCATTGACACTTGAAGTATCACAAAGGAGTTTTGAAAATGCCGACTCAACTGTGGGAGAACTTATTCCATTGCTAACTTGTTGCATTCCAAGCAAATTCAACGTAATTAGAGCTCCATTGTTTGTGTAAGGGAAAGTGCATACGCTGCGACTGCTTCGTCATCTATATGTTGTTGCCTGAGATCTCAAGTCTTTCCAATTGTGAGTTGGGATTCCTTAATATAGTTGAAAGTTGTGGTTATTACAAGATATAGATATTTTAAATGGTTATGATGTTTCAATACAGGTACCAAAGCATCTAATCCCTCGTTGTTGATTTCATTACTTCGAAGATCAAGAGTTTGTAATTCGGTGGCTGTGTGTTGTAGTAATGTCGCTAATGCTCTACATCCATTAGTACTGATATGATTGCTCTGCATAGAAAGATTCTTTAATTGAGATTGCATACTCAAAGCTGTAACTATATCGACTATTCCCTCATCTGCAATTCCATTATTATCTAGCTCCACAATCTCTAATGATAATGATTTGTTTGTACGATTACCAATTGCCAATGCAAATTGGCGGCATTCCTCAACTCCAAAAACACATTGATCAAATACAATTGTCCTTAGACAATCGTTACACTCGAAGAATGGATAAAGTATTGTGAATAATCTACACTCCGACATATTCAAACTATGAATATCCAATACGTGGATTGATTTGTTGTGGCTTACGCCCTCGAGAAATGGTATGAGAACGTCACTAACACTTTCACCATCTGGCGGATCGAATTGCCGAATATATAAAGTGTGTAAAAGTTCATTAATACCAATGAAATATCCCAACCATCCCATATCATGAGAGCTTTCTGGAACATAATCTTCCTCGGCTTGTTCGTCATCTACCCATGACGAATCCATAAGTCTTTAAAGACTGGACAATCACCACTTCGCAGTCCACGAAGAATATTTCTATTAGTAGTACTGCTTGCAATATCATCATATGTATTAAGTGTAGCAGCTTGTGCATTATATTGATCGATGTTCATATTGCAATTGAATAAAACAGTACACAACACTAAATCCTAGTTCTTGTGTATCTTATGTTCTTCTTCTTTAATGTAGACCAATACCAAACTGCAAATTAAAACACTGTAATAAATACTTAATATCAGGATAATAATGATGCTGCGGCCGATAGACGATTAAGTGCATACATAGTATGTATTGCATGCTTGGTGTTGTTTCGTGTGTGTTCGACTCTCATGGTATCCTAAAAGGATACCAAAGAACATAGATAGTGACGAACGTCAAACGGATAAGCCTCAAATTTTCAAAACAAACAATCAAGTAATCAACTACCAAACTATTGTCCATAGCAGCGCAAAGCTTACCACTATTATTGATTATCAATAATAAATCGTCTATTATCATCTAAAGAAATATCATCGTCGTCGGCTCTGCTCAATAATAATCGGTAAGTTGCAATATGCTTTTTGAATTTCCGATTGTAAAAAGTATAAGGTGCACCTTCTTAGACCTTCTTATGATGTTTGCTAACTGCTATTACCTCTTTGTACCCAACCTCAATATCTCATTCAGTATATTATCAAAAGAATATAAAGATGGCATTCCGCGTAGTAGAAAAATCATACTTCACCTTCGAATCCGATCTACCACCCCAAATTCGATCAATGCACCCCTCTGGCATATTACATGCCTTTCGTTCAACTCCACTACCATCATCCATTGCAGCCCAACAACCAATTAGCAATATACAACCACAACGTTCGGAACATACCTTTGCATGGATATCCAATTCACTCCACATTGAAAGTGCCATACAACATTTAGAACAGAATGGTAATTTCAATCGTCAACATAACATTGTTTTTATACCCTATTCTAATAAACAAAATTGGATTAATGTTTATCCACATGCCTCACCAAGTATGGAAGTTGATGGTGCTGGTAAAGTGATTGTTTATTTGAATTATCGTCCTTATCCGAATGGATTGAGTGAGTTACCTATTAGTAGTAGCGTAGGAGGTATTGGGGGTGGATTGGATGTTAAACCAAGTGCTACTAAAAAGAAACGTACAAGTAAGAAGAATATATTAAATAATAGCAGCTACATGCCCGATGCTGAACGTGATGAATTACATATTGAAATTTATAATTATATGAATTGGTTACATGGTAAGTTGGCCGAGATTGAGAGTAAGGAGGAGGGTGCGGGTGTTGTGTTAAAGGCGGAAGAAGTGGATGGCAAGGAGGGTAGTGCAGATGCTGGTATGAAGACTGAGGAAGAGGATGGTAAACCCTCAGCTGCCGCAAAGAAGAGGAATACAAGTGGTGTAGACATTGCCGAATTGAAGAATGTGGTTAACAAGTTGGAACAGGCATTTGCGGTTATTCCCAATCTCAAGTTGGAAGAAGAAGCGGCCGTTGGTAGTACCGAGGCTGCTGCCGTATCCACTAATGCCGCCGTGGCTGCTGTTGGGGATATGCCGCCGCCCCTTCCCGATGTGTTGGGTAACACTACCACCGAAGCAGTAGCAACAGCCGCTGCCGCATCGAATGAAATGGTAGTGGAAGAAGAAGAAGAAGAAGCACCACCCTTCCTCGAGGAGGCATTAACCACAGCCTTATCCGAACTAGTTGCCGAACGTGAGGCATCTGGCAAACCTAAACGTCGTTCTCGTAAACGTCGTCGTCTTGGTGGTGACGATGGTGGTAATAAGAAGAAGTCGGCTAATCGTGGACATTCACGTGTGCCCGGTGATTTTGATAAAATGTTTGATAAGTTGGTGGAGTATAAGAATGAACATGGTGATTGTATGGTACAGAAGAGTTATTCTGATAAGAAGGTATGTATGTGTGGTTTTGTTTTGTGTGTGTTTTTGGGCGTGTGTGATGTATGATTTGTGCAAACCATGTGTGCATATCATGTGTTCATATCATGTGTTCACATCATGTGAACAAACTATACCCCCGTGCCGTTCACTAACTCTCCTCCTCTCTCACACTATCTCTACTCACTACTATACATCAACAGCTTGCCAATTGGGTACGTGGTTTACGCGAGAAGAAGGCATTGAACCTAACCAAGGGTATCGATATCGAAGTCGTTGAGGAGGGAAAGCAAGCCCGTGCCAAGACATTAACCGCCGAACGTGTCGAACGGCTTAATGCATTGGGATTCGTATGGGCCCCGGCCGGTCCCAAGGCCAAGTGGGAAGATCGTTTCAAGGAGTTGGTGGAGTATTATGATACGAATGGCAAGTGGCCTAGTCAATCTCATGGTACCTTGGGTGAATGGGTACATAAACAGAGACAGGCGTATAATAAGAATGATCCCAAGTACATGGCAACAAAGGCCGTAAAGGTACGTGTGTTTGAGGGTATGTTCGTTGTTCATAATGTATTAACTGACACTTCTCTTTTGTCCATAGTTGGATGAGGTAAACTTTGAGTGGACACCTCGTGGTAATACGAGGATGAGTTGGGAAGAGGGGTTCGATATGTTGGTACGTGGTTTATATGTGTATCCGTTTGAGTATGTTTACCACTCGTCTTACCCTGCATAATATCTCACCCTTCTTCTACATACCTACCAACTTCTATAGTTGGCATTCCGTCAGACCAATGGTCATTTCAATGTGCCATGCCCTCCTGTTGGTGATGATAAGAAGTCGAATGAGAATCGGCTATACAAATGGGTACAGAGCTTACATGCCATGTATCGATCATTAACATCGGGACGTAAGAGTGGTTCATTGAATGACGAACGTGTTGCATTGTTGATTAAGCATGGGTTTGTATTCCATTGAGATTGAGGTTATGAGGGAGGGGAAACAATTTTGATATAGTTTAGTGAATTTCTTGTGTAATGATTGGGGAAAATGGGGGGTCTAATATAGTTTCATGATAAGTGTGTGTAAGATGTGATAGTTATTGTGTTACAACTTAATATTGGATACCTAGGTTATAATTGTATATCTCTCTTCCAATTCACTCAACCTGTACACCTTCTATTCTTCTTTTTCTACATTCATGTACTTCTTATACAAATCATCCATCCCTTGACAAAGCTCCTCGTTTTCTTTCTTATACTCTTGGCATTTACTACGGAAGTATGTGGCTGTTGATTGTATGCATTTGGAGCAAGCCTTTCCCCAGTCTTGATTGCAATGCAAGTATTGACACTCTGAGCTGCAGAAATTATGAAAACATTCATCACATTGGCCTCCCTCGCCTTTACTCTCGACACATTCCGCACAGATTACTTTTTTACAGCCAACTCTTACGTATTTATGATTACTTGTGCAATCATTACACTTCGTTTGATCACAATGTGTACATGTATTCTTTAATGTACATTCATTGCATAGAGCCAATTCACAACCTCCACATACTTCCTCCAATGTATCACATTTGTTGCAGTAATCTTCTCCACATCCCCCACACTCATTACTAGGCACAACACATTCTTTGCAGTAGTAAGTTTCACAACCGTGGCACCACTTCATATATTCATCCCCATCATCATCATGACAATCATCGTCAAAACAGAAATGTTCTAAACACCCCGAGCAAGTATAATTCTGTGTACCCAAACAGCTAGGAACAATATTAGGCCGATTGCAAAATGCCCACATTCCTGATCCAGTTGTTAGACAGGTAGTCGTACATTTTGAGCACTTGTATTGAAATGATGATAGATATTCATTGTATCTCTCTAAAAACTGATTCATCTCTTGGGATATGTTGACTCGGAACTTTTTGGGGAGATGTAATAACTTTAACGTACGTCCACCATAATACTATCGAGGATAGGAATAACAATAGATTCGGATAGTAAAGGTTCTGGATCAAGCACTGGATTCTCTTGCATCCTCACGAGACTTATATCTAATTGTTCTAATACTGTCGATGAACGTATGGTATCCAAACAACTACCTGTAATGTTTACACAACCAGCCAACTTTAATGTTTTTAAATTGGCAGCAGATGCGTCGATGAACTTTAGGATAGTAGTAATATGATCGTCTGTCAACTTTGCAGCTAAAGTTTTATCAATATCACCAAAATCAAATACGGTTAATTGTTGTTGTTGTTCGTCCTCGTTTGATGTAGCAGCGGACATAATTGCATTGCTCGTTTGTGTTTGTGATGCACCGTCTTGTGTTACAGCTATTGCAAACATCACAACCGACGGTACTGCTAAATATGTCGCTACATTTGTTAATATGCCGTCAGGCAAATCATTAATACGTATGTTTGTAGCAGTAGCAGCAGTTTTCCTACGCTTGCTGCTTATTACTTCGTTAGTAGTTGACATATTATTATAATTGTTATCCTGTCTTTTTGTTAATGCTTTGTATGTGTTATGAAAATGATTAGACGCCACCGTCACTGATAAATCCTGATACTACCTATAGTTAATAATTACTGTGATGATAATAAGAATGTACTTATCATATATTAACACATGGAGATGACAATGTTGTTGACATATCCTGATGAAGTATGTATCGTTTGAGCAAGGCATGTGAAACTTTTTTCTTTATCTTCTGGAACTTTATTTTATAACAAGAAGTTCCACTGTGCTTCCCTCTGCAATTTGGCCATCAAGTGGTGGTGCGCAATCATGTAGGGCTGCAATAGTGGCTGTTTGGGATTTTATAGGTGTATAATAAGTTGTTGAATACTATCAGCATGATTGCAAGTCCTTCCACCATACTTCTACAGCCCCATTAGGCAGGTTTCTTGTTGAGAATCTCATTTTTGCCGACTTTCAACCAATGTTTGGGCATCAAGTGGGGGTATAGCGGCATACAGGTGCTACAATAGTAGATGTTTGGTATTTTATAGGTCTGTAACAAGTTGTTGAACACACCCAGCATGATTATAACACCCTCCACCATACTTTTACAGACCCATGTAGGCAGGTTTCTTGCCTCAGATTGGCACAATTTTTTTGATTTCCTGCCAACTCTCAAACAAGTTTGGCCATCAAGTGGTGGTATGCCATCATGTAGGTGCTACAATAGTGGTTGATTGGCATTGTATGGGTGTATAACAGGATAATGAACACTCCCATCATGATTGTGGGGCCCTCCATCATACTTTTACAGCCATATGTTGGCAGGTTTCTTGCCTCAGATCTTGATTTTCTGCCGACTTTCAGGCAATGTTTGGCCAACAAGTGGGGGTATAGCAGCATGTAGGTTGTTGAATAATAGATGTCTGGCATTGTATAGGTACATAACATGTTGATGAACACTCCCAGCATGATTATAAGTCCATCCATCATACATTTACAGCCACTTGTTGGCAGGTTTCATGCCTCAGATCTGGTAAAAATCTCGATTTCCTGCCGACTTTCAGGCAACGTTTGGCCATCAAGTTTGACTTGTAACAGCATGTAGGTGCTGCAATAGTGGTTGTTTGGCATTGTATGGGTGTATATCAAGTTGATGAACACTCTAAGCATGGTTATAAGTCCCTCCACCATACATTTACAGCCCCATGTTGGCGGGTTTCATGCCTCAGATCAGGAAAAAATATCGATTTTCTGCCAACTCTCACACAAGTTTGACCATCAAGATGACATAACAACATGAAGGTGCTACAATAGTAGATGTTAGTCATTGTATGGATGTATAACAAGGTGATGAACACTCCCAGCATGATTGTAGGGCCCTCCATCATACTTTTACAGCCCCATGTAGGCAGATTTCTCGCCTCAAACTGGGAAAAATCTTGATTTCTGCCAACTCTCAGGCAAGTTCAGCCATCAAGAAGGGGCATAACAGCATGAAGGTACAACAATAGTAGATCTTTGGCATTGTATGGGTGTATAACAAGGTGTTGACCACATTCAGCATGATTGCAAGGCCCTCCAGCATACTTTATGTAGGCAGATTTCTTGCCTCAGATTGGGCACAAATCTCGATGTCATGCCACTGTCTGGCCATCAAATGGTGGTTGCCATCATGTAGGTGCTACCATAGTGCTTGTTTGGCATTGCTTGAGTATATAAAAAGACGATGAAGACTCCCAGCATGATTGCAGAGCTGTCCATCATACTTTTACAGCCCCATGTCGGTGGATTTGTTCTTGTCTCTTAATATATTTTTTGCCGTCTTCAATGTTTGACAGTCAAGTGGTGGTATGCCATCATGTAGGTTGTATTACAGTGCCTGATTGGCATTGTTTAAGTGCAAAACAAGGTGATAATTACTCACAGCATATTTGGAGGGCCCTCTTCCTATTTTTTGCAGCACCATTTTGGCAGACGTCTTGCCTCAGATGGGGAATTCCCGAAACTAAACAAGCATTATTGTATGCATCACAATCCAGCTACCTATCAAGTCATCTTCAATAGTTTACGGTATGAGTTGCACTCACTTAAGAATGAGAAGCACGGAGTCAAGAAAAACAAGAACGTTGCCCATTGGCTATCTCCGATCCAAACTAGGTTGTGTGTACTCCAACTGGTGTCACTCTACCCCGCTGTTGAACGATCTCTTACTTACAATTCATCGCAGTTTGATACCTTGGCAAGTGCTATGTTTGCTGATGTTATGGGTATGAAACAGTCTATCAATACCAAGTGGTGTCGAGATCTCATTGCTCGATCACCAACTACATTGCACCATTACACTTGAATAAGACATCAACACTCCCCATCATGATGGCACAACAGTTTCATCACTATTCACAGACTCACAACAATCATTACTCAGGCTGCACCATCGCCACAGACACCGACAGCAATAATAAGATTAACAATGTGTTAGGTGCATGTCGGTTCATTTGGTCAGCTCTTGGTGACAGTTCATCATCATCAACAATACGTCAAATGAAGTATCACATCGTAACTCTCAAGAGATGATTTGGACAATGCTGCTAAGAAGGCATATAGTAGTGCATCTGCAAGAGCAACTGACCAACAAGCAAGTGCGGTGATGCATTTAATGAACAATTTCCAGCATGCCTTTGTTCTGTTTGGCTGTGGAACGGGGAAGAGCGGCATATACATCTTGCAACAGCTCGCTTGTTGCATGTATGATGTCAATCGTCCGAAGAGTATTGTTATCTCCCCACACAACGCTCTACTTGCAATGCATCATATGCAAGCTACAAAGTATTTCGTGTCGAACGTTATGGTGACGCTGAAGTGTTATCTGTTCTTGTTGAAAGGATTAAGCAGTTGAATATCCATAAGAAGGACCGCACATTCAAGATATGTTGTCATGACTAAAGATGATGCTGCTGCGGTTTGTGAAGCTCTATCAGCTGAGAGTATATCATGCTTAATGCTTACCAGTGATTGTCTTCAGAGTGAAAAGGAGGATACGATGCTTGCATGGGAAGAAAGAGACGAACAATGCATGGTGCACTTGGAAGAATCTGCTCGGCAAGACAGAATCATGATCATGCAACAATTCACATCTTCGACACTGGATATGATCCGTCAAGAGACGGGGACTTCGAATGTTGACTTAATGATATCAAGGTGGAGAATATAGTGCCCAACAGTACAGATAATACAACCGTGAAAAAGTTCTATCAAAATCTGTTCAATATACAAGGTTATCAAGACTTCATCAATTGTAACGATAAATGCTACCTACAGCTATTATTCTCACACTGCGGAATACCTTCAGACGTTTGCAAAATGTGCACCAACTGTAGAAAGAACCATGCAATGTCAGATGCCGCTATACAGGCTAGAGCCAAACAAGATCAGATAGAATCAAATAAAGAGTACTTACGTCAACAATTGATAATAATGAAAGAGCAATGTGTGGTATGTAAGCGGTCAACATGCGATAGAACGATTGCTACATGTCTCAACAAAGATAGTCGTCATTATTGCTACAGCTGCCACACATACTCTTGTGGCAGAAACTATCATCAAAATTGCACAGCACGACAAATCATTAATGCTGGTCAATCATGTCCGTTTTGCTTCTAGGCATTAGATAAAGACATACGAGAATCAGGTACAAGGGATGAACACAGAGTAGGACATTGTATATTCAAAGATCGAATCAAACGTGTTCTTCTTTATCAAGTTTCAAATATACAGGACGAAGGAGAATCTGCAAGAAAGTTATTGGAAGGTTGTCTTAGAGATAATGAAGTGTGGTATGAACAAATGGGAAAGAACTTAATAATGATAGAAGATCTTGCAGCGGATCTTGCAGCGTCAAAAGAACTTGAAGAAGAAGACTTTCTGGAGTAGTGGTAATGTTTACTAATGTAATTATATACAAATGATATGTAAGATTAATATATGTTTTAGTCGATAGCAGAGACTTCACTGCAAAGATGTGGGTGGATACTTTGAAGATTTGACGGAGACTTTGACTTTGCATAAGACGGAGACTTTGCATATAGATAGAGACTTTACATATGAGACTTAACACATACAATAGTACATAAATTAACAATAATCAATCACTAAACTACATCATCATATAAATCTCATAAAATCTTAGCTTAATATACTAAACTTTTGTCATATGGGGTTTGGGGGTTCAAGCTCCGGTAGGGGTTGTTACTTTTTTCGTTCATCTTAGTGTTAGGGGTTCGTTCATCTTAGTGTTAGGGGTTCGTTCATCTTAGTGTTAGGGGTTCGTTCATCTTAGTGTTAGGGGTTCGTTCATCTTAGTGTTAGGGG
>Ga0214480_100403_pt1 | contig 22224 bp, 12 predicted proteins | sample M1_20Mar14CPVII9_3_FD_165042 | JGI IMG/M metagenome (GOLD analysis project Ga0214480, IMG submission 165042) | Marine eukaryotic communities from Monterey Bay, California, United States - M1_20Mar14CPVII9sort6BwellE17 | ecosystem: Environmental > Aquatic > Marine > Unclassified | place: USA... | reverse complement strand
ATCTCAGTGAAAAATGAAGGGATTGTAATTCTTTCTAATGATGTGCAACCACCAAATGCTCCTATTCCGATTGTTTGGTGTCTAATAATTTGGTGGTAGAGGTGATATCTTCTACCACTGATTTAGCATCTACGTTTGACGCCATGTTTGCTATTGTGTTGGATTTATATGCTATTAGAAGCCGCTTTTGTGTTAACAAAGCAATAGTAGTAAATTTTCAAAGTGGGAATAAACAACAAACCTCTTTTCTTTTTAGTAGCTAATAGCATTGCATTCTTTATCCTCCTCTATCTCCATGGATCTATATATTGTTGGTAATTAGTGTTAGTTAGGCGTTGGTATTAAATTGTATTGCTAGGGCACTAGAAGTGATAGTATATCTAAATCACAATAAACAACTCCAACTTTCTACACAACAAGTAAGTCAAGACGCAACATAAACATACTCACCTATTTATAATCATCAACAGCAACTGTACACATTGAATCAGCTGTACACATTGTAGTAGTAAGTGTTGGCAAAGTACATATTGTAATATCCACGTCAATAACATACAACGATACCGTATATACATACATAAACAATATACCGATACAACAATACTGAACACATCACGTGCACATTAGATATGTCAAATGAAATAGAATTTGAGTATACGGGGAAAGAGGAGAGGGAAGACGTTCCGAAGGATGTGACAATTGTACGGTTTATTTCAAGTGTTATAGAAGTTGGTGAGGAGATGTTTCAAGATCGTTACCAATTAAAGGAAGTGATATTGAATGAGGGACTACAAAAGATTGGAGACAGATCATTTTTCCTTTGTAGTAAGTTGGAACATATCAATCTCCCATCTACTTTGATTGGGATAGGAAATAGGGCTTTTAGTGGTTGTCAAAGTTTGAGGGAAGTGGTGCTAAATAAGACACTGCAAACAATCGGAATAGGAGCATTTGGTGGTTGCACATCATTAGAAAGAATTACAATCCCTTCATTTTTCACTGAGATTAGTGAGCGTACATTTCACAATTGTCATAATTTGGAGACAGTTATACTAAATGAGGGGATTCAAAAGATTGAATCGGATGCATTTGGGAGTTGTTTGTCATTGGAACGTATTACAATCCCCCATACTGTCACTGAGATTGGAGATGATACATTTTTCAATTGTCAAAGTTTAAGAGAGGTAGAACTTCATGAGGGGATTCAGACAATTGGGACGGGTGCGTTTGGAAGGTGCCTATCATTGGAAAGATTCAGTTTTCCCAATCTTGCAACTCGTCTGGATATTACCATCAACGATGGGAAGTATGAAGATGTTGAGGTTAAGGTTGATAATATTATTGTTCGTGGCTTTGGTATTCGAAGAAGAGGTAGCGAGTTGTTCATATCTGATGTAGCATTTGTGCAGGATAACTGGATAAGAACTAGAGGCATCATTAGTAGAATCGATCGATTAATCACCTATTACGAGGTAAGAGAGGCAACAACGCTACTTGAATTGGCCATGTGGAAATCTAAGATCGATCAAGCAAGTACCAACCCTATCAACCGAGATGTGTACCGTATTGATATCCCCGGGCCGGTGAAAGATTCTATTTTGCAGTTCCTGAATTTCAGAGTATAGAGCTTGGTCGATACTAGATACTATAAGATTCACATAAGGTTAGTTTATTGCAATAAGTAAGAAGACAGAGCTCTATATTGAATACTAGCATTTATGTTTAGAATAAGACCGGCTACACTACGGAAGCCTGGGTCATCTTATTAGTAATGGCCATGAAATGATTACCTTCAACTACAGTAGTTCGTCGTCGCATCAACTTCTTCTTACCCTTACCTCCATTACCATCATAATCATCAAGTATCACCTCCTTCAATCTCGATTGATGATTAGGCATATTCATACGACCGTTAACAACCATTAATGGATTACGTTCTCTCAAGACTCGGTCATTGATTGATATACCATCGTTATATGTAACAAGTTTTGATTGGAGTGATGCTTGATGTTGTTTCAATTGATATACCTTGGATTCGAGTGTTTGTACATCGAGCTTTGTCAAGTTATACTTATTCCAGAAATGATTTGTGGAATCACCTAGACGGCCCATGCAGGATGTTATATAGGCTCGTGAATCGTTATTCTCTCCTCCTGTCTTGTTATCATCACTCTGTTTGGATTCATCTCCTACCTCATGAGACAAAGACGAAGACGACCTCCCATCCGTTTCATCAGTATCAGACGAAGAGGCAATGTGAGAAGAAGACGATCCTTCTCCCTCATCAGCAGCGGCAGGGCTAGTCTCCCCTCTTAACAATCTATCAAACTTTTCTCTACCATCTTCCAACTTTTCACAACTTACTGCAATCTTTTGAACCTTCTCCGCTTTGTCACATTGTACAATTAACCCATCTTTACAATCATTAGCACGTTTAATTAAATCAATCAATCGATTTTCCGAAGCAGAGCGGTATGTATTCATTTGATTTTGGATTGAGTTCAACTTACTTATACCTCGATTCTTTCTAGTAAGTAGTTGAGAATGTGTTTCGTTTATTTGATGGAGTTCTTGTTTAGTTAATAATTGATATTGTTGTATCTGACTTTGTAACTTGTTTGCCTCTTTAGTCTTGAGTTGTACATCGGATTGTAATGTTGTATCTTTAGCCTTGAGTCCATCATAGGCAATCTTGGTAGAAGTTGTATTTTGTGTATATTCCAAGTTTAATGTATCATGCATTTCATTTAAAGATTGTATCTTTGTATCCATTGTATAATGTAATGAATTTACTTGTTCCAAGTTGGTATTATATATCTCTTGTAAGTTCTGTGAATGTTGTTCATTTATATCTTGTGTTTGAGTTGTATCTTTTGCATGTTGACTTTGTATTGCTTGACTAACAATCTCCTTCTCAACATTGTAATGTGATTGAATCTCATTAAGTTCATTAGTAAATGATGATTGCAATACATTCACTTTAGTATGAAACTCATCATCTAAGGTAATAACATGTTCATCATACAAATTAATTAAATTATCAATCCTTTCAATGTTTGCCAACATTGCATTCTTATATAATGTTGATTGTAAATGTAATATATCATTATTAATACTTGATATTAATTCTAGTTTGCGTTGTATATTATCATTGTAGTTAGTTTGTAATGTTGGTATTGATGAATGGAGTTGTGTATATTTTTCTTGAGAGAGTAATTGACGCCATTTCGTACGAAGTTGGAGATTGTGTTGAGTTGATTGGTGTAATTCATGATTTAGTTTGTTAATCATTGCATTATTGTTGTTAGTGGTGGTCGTGGTGGTTGGAGAAGAGGAGGGGAGCTCCTTGTTAACAACGTCAGCAGCGTCAGCATTCACCGTCTCTTGAGATGTTGTTCTTTTATTTGATGATTCATCGACGACAACAGAACTTGATGATTCATCTCGTGCCACCTCTCCGTCATTACAACAACCATTGCCATTTGTTGATGACGAAGGCGATTGTTCTTCCGTCATCATGTTATAAGAAGACGAGACAACACCATTGTTTGATGGCTCATTAGATTGAGGAAGATCTTCCATCATTGCAACTGAAACTAACGAGAGAGGTTGATGAGTTCTTTTTTTCATTGCAAAATGAAAAAAAAATGACTCTAAGTGTCTACCACCTCGCCCTTATCATCAATACTACATCACATCTGTCTAACCTGCTAACTGTTCTGGTATCAATCGATAGAGCTTGGAGGTCAATGAGTAGAGAGGGCTACGCCATTGTCGTGTCATGCTCGCTCTCACTAAACGAGGGGGAGAAATAGAATGGCGATCAAACGCAAATGTCCGTCGTCGAGGGCTACATAGGGCTCAATGTATGAAAAATGATAGGGGAGCGAGGCTCGACTTTGCTCATGACGGCCCCCTATTCATTGCAGTTGTGATTCTTTATTAGCATTAATATGCTACGTCGGCTCTAGATATGATAAATGAGATGATGTGTTGCTAATATCTCTCATCATTGCAATAGATAAAAAGATATGCCACATCTTCGTCGAACATTACGACATGATGATATCACCTCTTCAACAATCTCCCAATCATCAGTAGAAAGGAATTCAAATGATAATGGTGTAAACAATCGTCAATCTACCAACAATACAACCACTATTCAATCAAATAAAGGTATAATAGGCGGTAAAGCATTCTACGATGCAAATCAAAATGGTATAAACGACGACGATCATCTCTCTTCTCAATCTAACACGCATCTACTGCCAACCAATATAAACATATGGTTATTCACATGCAATGCAAATGAAACATCAACTAACATGGGTCATTATGAAACTAATAGTAGTTGTAGATATACATTTGGTGAGTTGGAGAGTGGAAATTATTATATAGTGGTGCAGAAACCGAAAGGGTATGAGTTTAGTTCTATTTGGAGAGATGTTAATCACCAACAACCACCAATACAATCATCATCATCATCACCGACGACATTGGCATCTGCATTAAAGCAGTCCATTGCACAACAATTTAGTAGCAGTAGTAATAATACTACAACAACAAACAATGTTGAGTACAGTACAATTAATCCAGAGAAAGGACAAACAACATGCTTTACAATAAAAAATAATGAAGTTAATATGAATATGTACTTTGGTTTATATCGAATCGATCATGATGATGATAATGATGATATATCAGTGCCTAGTTTACAACCAAGTACTGCTAGTAGTGGCGGTGGTGATGTGAGTAGTGTTATGAGTAATGTTCCTACAGTTTATCCATCGTATAGACCAAGTGATATACCAACGTATAAGATATCATATAGACCATCAGTTGAAACATCGAATAGACCAAGTGATAATAGTCCAACGATACAAATTACAGAACAGCCAACTCAAATTGTATCGTCAAGTCCATCCTTCTCTTCATCTGCATATCCAACTGAGGTTGTTGCATCTAGTATACCTTCTTATGTGCCTTCTAGTGTATCAACACCAACAAGTAGTGTATCTAATCGACCAAGTTTAGTTCCGTCAGTTACAAATGATATATCTAATCGACCTTCGGGAAGGCCAAGTTTGATAATATCAAACCAGCCAACTAGTAGACCATCTCATTCATATGTCCCATCCTCAGAAGGTACTAATCATGATATAGAAGACACGAATCATATACCTACGCCTACATCAAAGCCATCTATAGAAAAGGGAGACCTTGACGACTCATCATTAGTAACAGATAGTCCCAGTTCATATCCAAGTTACATTCCATCAATACCCTTAGATTCTTCTTCTACGACAGTTATTGATAACAGTAATATAGTCAATAAAGAAACGATTAATAACAACAACAATAACGGAATAGCCATTGGCGGTATAATCTTTGGTATACTCTCAATCCTCATAGTTACAATTGAATTACTAGTTTGGTATAGAAGAAGACGAAAGAGGAGGTTAAAAGAAGATCAAGATGATGATAACAATGATATAGTAATATCTACAACGAACAACAATGAAGAGGAGCCATCTCCGTTATCAAACGAGTCAACAATTGTCCATCGTGGAACATCATCATCCGCAGCTACTTGGCATGAAGTAGATTGTGACATTGAACAATCGAATAGGACACAAGATCCATCTCATCGATCAGAAGAAGATGTCGAATCAAAAGAAGAAGAAGATACATCCAAGGGAGATACATCCAAGGATACGAATAGTAGTAAGGATTCATGGTTCTCAACTACTGTACAAACGTTATGGAATCAACATTATCGAAGAAGAGGGTCTAAGGAGGAAGGTGAAGTGCCGAGTAAGGTTTCGAAGAAGGCTTTGTCATCAAGAAGAAGGGAACAAAATAGTGATAGTGATTTAACTGCTGTTCGTGTTAACTTATCATCCTCCTTCCTACGCAGCGGTGGTAAGAAGAGGTCAGAACCATCAACAATGTCAAATGATGCACATATAGACAAACTTGAACAAGAAATGTGTACATTAACAAATATCATCGAGAGATTGTCAAAAGGCAGTGCTGAGTATATGCTACTCTGTTCCTACTTGGATAAGACTATACAAGAGTTGACCATACTGAAACAAGATACTACTAACAATATCGTAGTATCACGACGAGGTAGATCACCTCCATCTCGGGTACATTATTCTTCATCATCAAGGAGTGGTGGTATATCAGACAGTAGTAGTATTAGTAGTAGTAATAGCGGCGGTAGTAGCTTTGTTAGTAGCACTGGTAGTGATAGTGTAGATAGTGTTGATTGGAGACAATTCATGCCCAAGCCTGGTGAGCAAGGATTACCCGATTCAGTGCAGGATGCATTAGTACTCGTTGATGAGATACAAAAGGAGAGTCTAAGTCTAGCATTAGAAGATGCAAGTGGTGATCATCACTCCATTACAGAAACCAACTTGGTAACATCTGCTAAGCATGAGATACAATCATTAGAACATGAATTACATTCCTTATCAAAGGCATTAGAGACATACCCAAGGAATGGCAAGTCATGGCAGTTATTACATTCGTACTTTGAAAAGGTGAAAGAGGAATTGGATAGTGTTCGGAATGATATTAACGTCCTTGAAAGTTCAGGAGATCTTAGTAGTAGTGTCGATTCGTATTTGACTAATAGTGGGAGGAACACTCCGGTAGACTTGAATGATGCGACAACAACGAGCAGTAATAATAACAACTTGTCACTAAAAGATATTGTGGGAATATACAATCCCAATAATGCAGATTCACTTAGTACGGTACATGAGGGATTGGATGAGAGTACATCGTCTGATTATGAAAAGAGCTTACCATCATTGATTTCATCAAGTGAGTCGGAACCAGATCAGAACTTGTCACTGCAAGATATTGACCCTCCAGTACCATCTGGTAGTAGCATCTATACGGATAGTTTGGACAAAGTATTACATCATGAGGGAGTAGACGATGATGGTACTACTAATCAAACTGAGACGAACCCATATGTCGTTTCTCCTGAGGAGGCAACGATCGGTTCTGGTAATAGTGACGATAGTGAGACTAGAAGAATCTTTGGTGAGAGGAGGAGAAAAGGTGACAAATCTACTCGAGTACAATCTCAATCACCAAAGAGAAAGAATCTTCTTCGGTCGTCTGGAAAAGATGATCAATTCTCTGTGGCAAGTAGTAGTGGATGGAGTACTTGTGATGATCATTCTTCTTCTGATGGTAGTGAAACCTAAGCGGAGGTATGAAGCGGTGCTGATCTAGAGTGTCCGAGTATGTATATCTCATTTAACTTATAATAATAATAATATTGTGTTCTTTAACTTCTAGACTCTCTGCTATAACAGCCTCCTATGCTGCTGGTGTTGACACAAACGAGGTCGATAGCTCTGTTATCTCTTCATTATCCGCCTGCTCGATATAGTCTTCCCAGTTGCAATCTTCCCAGCTCTTAGTTCTTCCCATCTCCCAACTCGAGGAGGCATATGTCCTCTCTATGTGTTTGTCTTCTGGACTAGAAGCCGATTCCTCTCTTCTCTGCTTTGTTTTCTCTTTGTCTTTACTAGCCTGCTGAGTTGGTTCTTCCTGAGATGCTGCTCGGAGCTCTGCAAAGAGTTCTAGTAGCAGTGTCATACTTCCATTTGCTGTACACTCTTCATCCCTTTGTACATCCAGTGGCAATACTTGAGCACATATCGTTTCATATGTCCAGTCCTTAGTCTCAGACGATCGAGTGAGCATAAGTGCCTCGTCGAGATTGGAGAGATGAGCTACTCGATTAGACATGTCCACCTTTGTTGCCATTGGACAGTCTTCAAACTCACCGCCACTCAAGTCTCCGCCTTGCTGTTCCAACATTGCTTTGATATACTTCTCTTCAGTTAGTTCATTGCCTTCGTATTCGAGATGTGTATGCCTCTCTTCCATCGTTTTGCCCTTTAGTTCTAACTGACGCTTCGTACGATGATACAAGCCTCGGAGCTTGACTACTGGATCGATTGTTAGCTCAACAACTGTAATGTTATCCTTTGCTATACCACCTTTTACTAGTGTATCAATAACGACGTCACGGGATTCTTGATTGTATGTGGCATGGGTAAGAACGACTCTGTCGTGATCTTTGGCTGCATCGAGTGTTTGTTTTGCAATCTCCCCAAAGTAAGTCGAAGATTTCCCACCTGACGCAAAGTAATCCTTCGTCATGTCACTATACTTTGGCATTATCATACTTTTGAGTGGTCCATCTCCATCGATATGCTTGTATCCATGTACTACTTGTAAGTAGTCTCCGCTGAACGACTGTTTGTAATATTTGATATTGATATTGATATGGCAATGGAAAGAATTGAACATGTGAATCTTATCATAGAGTATCAATATACAAACAATATGATGTGGTAATCTCACCTTGCCTGTTCCCGCTGGAGCTACTAGGTAAACTACTTGTGTGGATTCGATTGTCATTTTTGTCTTTCTTTAGCTTCGTTGTCTTTACTTGTATGTACTTTATTTTATTGTCCTTTGTTTATATTTGTTGATTTATGAGACAGTGGGGTATATATACCGACATATCTTGTTTGCTCGTATCAAGTACAACCAAGATGCTTGTGATACTCCACAAAATGTGAGCAATGCAAGAATGACAGAGGATAAGATGTTATTTCCTTCATCGCGAATCAATAATCGGTATCTTTTCCCAATTTATTTAGTAGTCGTACGATAGGCTAGGGCAAGCAAAGCAGAAGTTGGCGGCCTATTGCAATGAGTATAATTGTCCGGAGTGCTATTGATATATCTTATATTAAGGGGCCGGTGTGGTAATTCATATTGGTATTTAGTTGTTTGTGTAGAGTCGCAGAAGCAAGCAAAAACAGTATTGCAAAAATATATAGACGTGAACCGTCTTTATTGCAATGGAAGAGGTTAATACTGCTAATAAACGTCTCAAATTAGCTCTTGATAATCATGAACGTGATTTAAAAGAACAGATTGCAGAATTAGATGATCTAGAAAGTAAACTGAATGAGCGTCTACATGAACTAAACAAAAAGAAACAACAAATTGCACAAACACATGGCAGTACAAATATATCCGGTGATGACCTAATCGAGATTAATGCTGGTGGTAAGATTATTGCCGCCAAACGATCAACATTAACACAATTGGATGGTACCAGATTGGAGGCTTTATTCAGCGGTCGATGGGAGAAGAAGATATTAAGAGATAGTCATGGGCGTATCTTTTTGGATGTCAATCCAGTTTGCTTCCAAGCTATTGTAGATTACCTCACTGAGATGTTGATTTCATCAGAGGACAATCTCCCCAAACTACTACCGATAGTAGATGATGAACATAAAGATATTATGAAACACCAAATTGAATTGTTCGGGCTGTTCTCACACAAGCAAAGTCTTTCTAATAGTAGTATTATCAAAGAGAGAACCCATATTGAACAGTTACATAATTGGCTAAATGAAGATGGCTCTGATGGAGAGCTAGGTCTTTTGTACCGAGGATCACGGGATGGATTTACTTCAAAGGATTTTCATGACACATGTGATAATAAAGGTCCCACTCTTACCATTGTTAAGACAAAGGATGGATACGTCTTGGGAGGGTATTCAAATACATCATGGAGTATCTATGAATTTCCTGGTGAGGTGCGTGTTATTTACAAGAAAGCTGACAAAGCATTCTTATTTCTACTCACCGATTCCGATGGTATTCATGCACCCTATAAAATGAAGTTGAATAGTTATGGTGGTGGAGATGCCATATGTCATTCTTCAGGCGAGGCTGGTCCAACATTTGGGTCTGGGCATGATTTGTATGTATCATTGCATGCAAACGATCCAACACTCAACCTTTGGTTGGGGAAGGGTGGTTCGTATATTTCATCAGATATTCCTGAACAACTAACTAGCCCCGGATCTGGATACAAAACATTGCCAAGGTATACCAAGTATCATCTAACGAGAGTACAAAAGAGCAAATCCAAGAGAACTCGGAGGACAATAATCCAATCAATATGGATGATATCAATACTGCAATCATTACAAAACGGAAATCTCTTCTTAGCTTTGAATCAGACATACAATACCGGGAAGATAGTTTTAATGACGAACAATCCTTTATTACATCATTCACAAGTGGGGAAACAAAGGATATCATAACCCTCAACGTCAATGGAACAACCATGGCCACTACACGAGCTACTCTATGTACTGCTGAGGAATCTTCATTAGCTCAACAATTTGATGACACAAAGTGGACAGAACAGGGATGTAGCACCAACCGTGTAAAGGAGTGGACTCCTGATGATGTATGTGATTGGGCTAAGAAGGTAGAAGGCATTCAAGAGGATGTGGGTAGCGTTTTGAAAGAGAATAATATCACAGGCTGTGAGCTACTTACATTAAATATGGATGGGTTAAAGATGATAGGTATTGAACGGGCTGGCACAATGTGTTTGCTATTGAAGGAGATCAAGTCATTGGAAAATGCTAGTCAGGACGTTGTTACTCTCATCGAGCATAGTCCATACTGCTTTGGTAAGATATTAGATTATCTTAGAATGAAACAGATACATTCGGAAGGACTCGTATCAAAGCCGCCGGCATTACCAACGGTATGTGATTCTCAAAAGGAAAGATTTAGAAAGGTCGTTCAATACTTCTTCCCTGGAGATTGTGCAAAGATGATATTGGGCTAGGTTTATATATGGTAGTACTTGACGAGATATAATAGTTTCTTCTGTGACCTAGTATATCAAACTAAGGTATTAAAACTAGAACATCTCATCATGATATCATACAATTTAATTAATACATCATTATGTGGCCATTCTACTTATCAATCAATACGCCGAACATTCCTATCTAACAATCGAATCCAGCCTCGGTTGCATAGTTTGATCCTTTGCATACTTCTCTTTCAATCCAATCAAATTGACGAGACACTCGAGCGTATACCCCAGGAAAGTTAGCCGATGCACAACCCACACCCCAGCTCACCACCCCAACTTGAATGTCTTGACTGTTTGTAGCAGTACCTCCCTTGATAACCAATGGTCCTCCAGAATCTCCCTGACAGCTATCTTGTCCGCCACCAACGACACGAGCACATAGCATATTATCAGTAATCTGATCCTTATATGAATCATACCATCCGCCCTCAATCCCTTCGCTAGCGTCACATACACTATTACTAATCACATCCACATCAACTTTCATTAATACGTCAGATAGTGTATCCACACTATCACGAATGTCAGTATCACCCCATCCCATAACTCTAACACTTTGTCCAACGTATGGTCGGGCTGGGTTCTTATTCAACTTGACTAATTCAAAGTTATCACCCACAACTGGGACTGGTCGTTCGAGGAATATCACCATGAAATCATTATCTGTGGTTTGTGGATCATACTGTGGATGTGGTACCTCCTTCCTCATCGGTATGGCAACTCCATCGGTACTATATTATATAGAAGAAGGAGAAGAAGAAGTGAACATATCATGTGAGTATATTATATCATATCATCAGATAAGAACACACATCATATATGAGCATATCATAAGTTAATCACACATCATATGAGCAAAACAAAGAGGGAAACTTACTCATCTTCAATATTATGCCGGCCAGCAACTGCAAAGTATTCACCACCCTTACAGTGTGCCGCAGTTAATACTACATCCTTGGCAATTAACGATCCACCACAGAAGTGACCAATGTTATCATATAACGAGACTGCATAGGCATGTCGATCTTCGACAGCTTGAGAACCACCAATAATACGTGTATTAGAATCTCTTGAACTTGTCCCATGTAACTCACGATCGATGTTGGTATTAGATGATGATTCTGTATCATTATTTTGTCTACGTAAAAGAGATCTAGCATTGCATTGTTGTTGAGATGATGATAGTACAAGTATAATTGTGGATAGAATTTGTTGAGCCTTCATATTCATGATATTGACGGGTTATATTTTTGTTGCAATAGAATGGAGATATCGGCGGCCGCTTGAGAAAATTATGAGCCGCCATTGTAATAGTAATCACACTCATTTCAACTGGGATATAACGTTGCAATCTTGCAAAGGGGAAGTGGGTTAGCGGAGACGCTGATTGCTTGACTTGCTCATCATTTTAGTGCTCTTGCATATGTTGTAATTTGTAATAAAAGTAGGTTGCATCGCCAAATCATCTTTTGTGTTAGTATTAAAAAATTTGGAGGAGGAGAGATTCATCATTATCAGCCATGCCAACACTTCAACAGCTCAATATTGATACAGAGACGCAGGAGAAGCTCTCGACAGGCGGCGGTGGTATAAAGCGTAAGCTTCATCCATCCTCATCATCCTCGGCGGCGTCTAACAACAATGAACAAGTAAAATTATCACCACACAACACAAAAAAGAAACATTGGTCACCTCCAAAACCAAAGTCAAACTCAACAACAACCTCCAATACCCATTATGCACCAATTAAAACACCATCAGCATTATTATCACGTAATCCAACTCAATTATCAAATGCACTACAAACATCACTTACTACTATAAAATCAATACGTAACAATGCTGCTATTGAAATTATTAATAATGATTATATTGGACATGGAAAGCAATGTGAGGAGATTATTCATTGTGTTTCTAGGTATTGTATTGCTAATCATAATGATGATAATCAGCAACAATTGAAATTGAGTAAGCAGCATCGCCCTACGGCATTGTTAGCAGGAGCAGTTACCGCACTTGATTTATGTGCTCGTGAATTGTTATTGAAAAATATATCAAAAAGTAGTACTTTACACGGCCATAGCAATACAGCTAGTATGAGTAGAGGAGGCCAAGATTGTATTAGTACGGGTAGCAAATCGATAGATCAACTATTAGCACCTGACTCGTCATACACTTCGTTTGATCAAGGTTGGACTATTTCATATCCGTATAAAATACCAAGTAACAACTATGAGGCAGCAAATCAGCATCAAACGGCAGTCAACAATACATGCCCCCATCCTTCGTCGTCGTCGTCATCTCATGGAGGAGTGCCATTCGGCATGGTAACAGAAATATCAGGTCCACCATCCTCAGGTAAGACACAATTGGCATTAAGTATTGCAGCACATGCCGTACTTACTAATCAAATGGACGTACATTATATATCCGGTGGGAATAGTACCAAGGCATTATCACGACGATTGTTTAGTATCTTTTTAGAGTTGGCACGTTCTTCTGTTGTTGTGAGGTATCAGCAGAATGGGGCGCAGAATGGTAGCGGTAGTGGAGATGTTAGTAGTAGTATGACATATGAAATGGAAGAGGAGGCGAAATCTATAGCATTAAAGGCATTAGATCGTGTGCATGTTGCCTCAGTACCTGATGCATATTCATTATTGGCAATGTTGGCACGGATTGATGAGGAGGAGAAGTCATCTCGTAGTTGTTCTAACAATGGCAAAGTGAGGAAAGAAGGTGAGGGTGGCACGTTATTGGTAGTAGATTCCATATCGGGATGTTTAGGTCATCATTTGTCAAGTGTGGGAGGTGCTGCATTAGCAAATCAAGTTGCCTTGACGTTACGTCAATTGGCACGTACACATGATGGTCATATCATGGATAGTGTTAATAGTAGTAGTAGCGGTGTGGCTACGTCGTCTGCATCATTATTAGCTCGTCGGTTTGCAGTGGTAGTTACAAACGGATCAGTTGCCAAATACTCACTAGATAATAAGGAACAGTCTGTCGGATCATCATCTACTACCAAGGCAACAACATCAACATCTGTGGTTAATCAATCACAAAACAAACCAGCCATGGGACGATATTGGCATGTGAGTGATGTAGGGATATGGTTAGAAGAAGACAAGTCTACTCCACGGTATCCTCAACAACATCAACAGCCGATTAACTTTTATGATGATACCTCAGTTGTTGGGTTGGCACTTTCAGAGAAGAAGGTTGTTTGTGCTACATTGCAGAATCATCATGGCAAGTCATGTAGAAGTAGAGTTGGTAGTGGTAGACAGATGAATGATAAGCCTATTGCCAAGTTTCGTATTAGAGGAGGTGGTATAGATGATTTAGAATCGTAGCCTAGATGTAGAACAGTATCAACATCTAGTCTATGATGCTTATTAGATATCGGTTGCCGAAAATAAAGTTATACCCTATACGAATCCGTATATTCAACGTCAGACTATGAACTCCTAGTCACTATCAGATAGATCTTCTTTAAGCTGACAATACCTTTCATAGCTCATTCCAATTGATAAATTGATACCATGACCGGAACTCTTTTGTCTCTTTGCATTGGACTTATCATCAGATTCAATACCGCTGCCTCCCTTGATAATCTGATTCAAAGTCAAACCAGGATTTGAATTGCTCACGTCATATTCAGATAGTATCTCGGGGTATTGCCTTAGCAAAAAGAATGAACTTGTTATACTCTCGTCAATTTCCCGATTCTCTGTGACTCGATCACACATTTCTTTAAAGTCCAATTCCTTACCCTCATTTGAATCTCTTGCGGCCAGAGCGAAGGACGGAAGACTAGTCAGTGGATCAATAACACTAGCTGCTTCTGGGTATGCTTTCCAGATATTTCGTACTAGTTCATAGCGGGAATTTCTTTTCAACACATGTAGGGTAGTGGGGTCAGACGCTATCTGTAGTGGAAGTCTGCCATCCTTATCTAATTGACGTGCACACTCGGGAACAGCCCTAAGGATAATCTCAATAAGGTTGTGACAGAATCTCTCTCGATCTTCGGCTTTGACTGGTGCCATAAAGAAGTATGAGTGATCCATAATCATTCTGTGGATTGGATACTCTACATCTGCATTCTTTTCTTCCAAAAACTTGCTGTCGGCAGAGAGGAGTTCTTCTATCTTGCCCTTGCTATAAGTTTGCCCATCGGTAGGATCCATGTAGTAAATTAACCCCGGGAGGCAAATTGTAAAAGCCTTGGACAAAGATATGCTGCCAATATCTCTTGCTCTTTGATTATATCCCCTGTCCCCTTCATCATTTATCCCTTCTTGTAATTGTAAATAATGGTAGCAAGTTGCCTTGAGTAGAAAGACAAAATCATCGTTATCCAGTGGATGATCCTGTCTTCCATGGTGAGCAATTTCTAATTGCAACACCACCCAAAACAGGGATAACGGGGAGTAGTTAGTGTTGTTGCCTAATTTGATCAATACCGATTTATCAAAGTCGCTTATAGTCAAAACTAAATATCGAAGGATATCCGAGAAGGCTTGCTGTACTCTGTTTTGATTTTGAATAAGCGTGAATATCACAGAATGTTCCTTCATATGTAAAGCATTATTATCAGAATCAATCTCAACCAGTAATTTCACCAGATCAAGCGACCCACCATGCTTTAAAACCACGTGAAGAGGGTACCCCTTATTTCCTAATGTACATGCCAAGTTATTGAATCCCCCCAAAGTCTCTTCAGGGGGAATGATATCTATGAGTGTCTTGATAACCTCAACCGGAGGATCCATTTTACAGATCAAATGGAATATATTGTCGCCGTTAGACGACAAGTCTAAACGAGTGTGTAAACAGCTCCTCCGAAACTCAATGGTTGTACTACCTAATGATTTGAGTTTGTCATGAAAAGTAATCCAAAATACAGTTCTATCTTCTCTATCTATATCATCTTCAACATTTAAAATGAATGCTAACTCATTGAATACATCATTCGCCTCCTGGGGTGCAATCTCGTCTATTAATTCCACTACCTTATGTTTTAACTGCTCTCCTTTTGTAAATAATGTACTAACTGCGGCTGCTTTGTTATCTCCTGCTGCTATAATATTAATCTTTAATTGTTGAAGTAGCAACTCGGCCTGTTCGATACGTGCTAATAAAGTCATCTCCTCTTCTGCCTCATCATCACTTGAGGACATATTGTTTCCCTCATCCTCATCGCTTGACATGTTGTTCTTATATTATTGCAAATGAATAAATATAGATGTGTTGTAATTTTAACCTTAGAACAGCTCGTGTGTTTATGTTTGCAGTGTATAATTGTATGATAATACCTGCTAACTGTAATGTAATGGCACAAAAGTCTAGCAGCAGGGGGTGTACACTCTCCTTTATTAATTTGTCTTTGCGCTGCCTATCTCCACCGCTTAACTCTGCAAATTCAACTCTCCTTTGACAATATGGTTAGGCCTTAGTAAACACTATCCGAGGAGTATAAGCTATAGGAGTGCGCCTATACCTACATACCAGTGTGTGCAACTTTTACTCATGATGAGATGAGAATGTAGCGTACTGGTAGGGTTTTGTACGATATTGCAGCCCATATAGTACCTACAAGTGGAATAAACCCCGAAAATGACAATTGGCGATACAACGACTGGTAAGGTTGAGTGTTTCACTTTTATTATGTAGAGGAACTCCTCCTCGATTATTAGCCGTCCAATTAGCGCCCAATACACACTCGAGACAGCTCAATAATATGGCCAGACATTCATTCGATGTAGCGATATCATCTCCGCTACCGATGAATGTATTGCAAGAAGTCAGCATACCAAAGAAGAAAAGAAGGAAAAGATATCGAAGAAGAACATGCGGAAGCTTCTTTATTGCAACAATAGTACTGCAATGTATGATAGTCAATAGAACAATAGCTTCTTTTATATCACCTAGAATAATATCTATAAGACGGCAACATACTTGTATAAGGTTTGCTGCTCAATTGAAAGAAGATGAAGATACTTCGATAATAATACGGCAAAAGTTAGAGCATGAGATTAATGACGACTGCTCAATAGAGGAAGAAGGGATATCGCCACTGTTGTCCTCTATTACAACAAGTGACACCGATATCGATATAGAAGACGACGAGCATATCAGTATTATAGAAGAGAGCGTTATTGAGACTGCAAAGCACGACGATACAACGAATGAAGATGAAATAATAGAAGAAAACGAGCAACACAGCAAATTATCCCCTCAAACTTCCTCTCAAACTTCCTCTCAAACTTCCACCAATAACATTAACCAACAAGACGACGAAGAATTATTCAATCAATACAATGTAATAAACAACCTAGAAAGTGCATCCAAACGATTACTAAACGACCTAGAAATCACATCATCCACCTACACTACACGTCAACATACAAACTCTTACTCGTCATTAGCAAAATTATCAAAAGCACATCATTCAATGTTATCCAAATCAAGTAACATGCGACGACAACGATTCGCCACAGGTAAATACCCCCTATACATTTCTGTCCTACAAAATCCAACAAACAAATGGCTCGGATTAGCATCCTCCCAAATCTACTTAAATGGTACATCAATAGATAAATCATTAGCATCCACTAATATATACAATTGGTTAAACAATAAGGAACGTATAAATTTAGTAGATGAATATGAATTATTAAATATAGAGTTGTTAGCAGAGATATATGTGAAGAAACCTGGATATGTCAATATATTACCTAGAGATGGTGCTGGACGGTCTATATTAAGTAGTCAAGAGGGTAATAATGAGGAGGATAAACCATTTTTTTGGAAGAGTTGGAAGACACGTAGAAGAGAAGATGATCTTATCAAGAGTAAGTTGGATGAGTTAGATAATGATGAAGATAACACAACCAATAAAGAACGACTATGGGTAACTGGCTTTTCATTAACAAAGTCAAGAGGAGAGATGCATACCGTTGATGTTGAGAGTGGTAAAGTGTCAAATGTTAATGATAGGACACGAAAGGCTATATTGTGGCCTAATGAGGTAACATCTATACCCAAGCAGGTATATCCAATTCAGAAGAAGACCAATAATACAAATCAGACAAACACAATGAAAGATATAGAAATAGAATATGAAGATGCACTACTTGTAACAGATGGTTTCCTCGTACCAGGAAAAGATAACGGTGGATTATATGTCGTGAAGAATCCAGGGAATAGTATATCTGAAGAACAGATATGTCTAACGGGTGAGGTACAATCACAGAATTGGTTCTATCATCGTGCAATATGGATGGATATTACTGGTGATGGACGACAGTCTATATTAGCGGCAAGGGCTAAGTTTCCATTGATGAAGAGTAATAGTAATGGAAGTGCACAACAACAACGACAAGATGAGACGGGTACTCCCCGTAGTATTAGAAAGATCATCGTTAAAACCTGATTAATCTGGTATGTTTGACAGTACGATGCGATGCATACTCCATCAGATAGAGAGGTGTAAATAAAATGCAGGGGAAATGACCATTGGCGATACAACGACTGGTAAGTGTTGATGAGGAACTCAACTCCTCAATTGCCGTCTACCTACTAGCGCCAATACACACTCGAACAACTCAATAATATGTCTAGAGATTCATTCAATGCAGCGATATCATCTATGCTAACGATTAATGTATTGCAAGAAGTTAGCATACTAAAGAAGAAAAGAAGAAAAAGATCTCAAAGAAGAAGAACAACATGTGGAAGCTTCTTTATTATTGCAATAACAACAATAATAATTGTATTGCAATGCAGTAGTAGAACAATAGCTTTTATATCTCCTAGAATAATATGTATAAGACGACAACATACTTGTATAAGGTTTGCTCAGTTGAAAGAAGATGAAGATACTTCGATAATAATACGACAAAAGTTAGAACATGAGAGTAATGACGACTGTTCAATAGAGGAAGAAGAGATATCGCCACTGCTGTCCTCTATTGCAACAAGTGACACCGATATCGATATAGTCGACGAGCATATCAGTATAGAAGATAGCAGTATTGAGACCGCAAAGCACAATGACGATGCAACTTATAATGATGAAATAATAGAAGAAAACGAGCAACACCACAAAGTATCCCCTCAAACTTCCACCAATAACATTAACCAACAAGACAACGAAGAATTATTCAATCAATACAATGTAATAAACAACCTGGAAAGTGCCTCCAAACGATTACTAAACGACCTAGAAATCACATCATCAACATACACTACACGTCAACATACAAACTCGTACTCGTCATTAGCAAAATTATCAAAAGCACATCATTCAATGTTATCCAAATCATCCAATATGCGTCGTCAACGTTTCGTTACCGGTAAATACCCCCTATACATTTCTGTCCTACAAAATCCAACAAACAAATGGCTAGGATTAGCATCCTCCCAAATCTACTTAAATGGTACTAGTATAGATAAATCATTGGCATCTACCAATATATACAATTGGTTAAACAACAAGGAACGTATAAATTTAGTAGATGAATATGAATTATTAAATATTGAATTATTAGCTGAGATATATGTGAAGAAACCTGGATATGTCAATATATTACCTAAAAGTGGTGCTGGACGGTCGTTAATAAGTAGTCAAGAGGGTGATAATAATGATGAGGATAAACCATTTTTTTGGAAGAGTTGGAAGACACGAAGAAGAGAAGATGATCTTATTAAGAGTAAGTTGGATGAGTTAGACAATGCAGACGATGAAACAAACAATAGCAAGGAACGACTATGGGTAACTGGCTTTTCATTAACAAAGTCAAGGGGAGAGATGCATACCGTTGATGTTGAGAGTGGTAAAGTATCAAATGTTAATGATAGGACACGAAAGGCTATATTATGGCCTAATGAGGTAACATCTATACCCAAGCAGGTATATCCAAATCAAAAGAAGACCAATCCAAATCAGATTAACACAATGAAAGATATAGAAATAGAATATGAAGATGCACTATTAGTAACAGATGGTTTCCTCGTACCAGGAAAAGATAAAGGTGGATTATATGTCGTGAAAAATCCAGGTAATAGTATATCTGAAGAACAGATATGTCTAACGGGTGAGGTACAATCACAGAATTGGTTCTATCATCGTGCAATATGGATGGATATTACTGGTGATGGTCGGCAGTCGATATTAGCGGCAAGGGCTAAGTTTCCATTAATGAAGAGCAATAGTAATGGAAGTAGTGGATCAGGAGTAGGTGTACAACAGCAACACGCTGATAAAGGCACTTCCCGTAGTATGGGAAAGGGACAAGGTCAACTAGTATGGTTAGAACGTCCCCAACCACACTCCTTCTGTGCAAATACCGGTACTCCCTTAGATGCCGACGGGACAATATTCGATCCATTCAGTGTCAAGAATACACCATGGAAGTTACGTATATTAGATGAAGGTCCCGACGTTATGTTCAGTGTCGCCGATTTAGATCCCTTAGATGATACGATTGAAATTATTGCAAGTCAATTCTTTAGTAAGAAGTTATCATTACATTCCTTAAAGATTGGTAGTGATCCACGGATTGTATTCCGACGAACGATTGATGATCGGTGTGGTGCTGCTTTTAGTTCACTACTTGCTGATTTAGATGGACTTGCTACTACTTTAGATCAGCAGAATCTTAATCAACCAAGAGTATTTGATAGTGGTAGTACAGTTGTTTCATTACAAAAGGGTGATGCATTCTCTCATTTGTTAGTAACAAGTCATGAATGTAGTTATGTCGACGAAACTGATAATACAAATACCATAGAGAATCAGTCATCATCATCGGCAGCACCAAGTTATGGTAGTTCAACTACCACCAATGGTCAATCCAAGATTGACGGTGGATCCCTATTTGGATATAGAATCCCATCTGGTAAAGACGCATGGAAGACAAAGCCATGGCAACGTTCCATAATAGCCACGGGATTTAAAGTCGATAGTCAACTAAATAATATGATTAATCCGGGCGCTCCTGGCTTCTGTTACACCTTCTTCCCAACAAAAGATGGGGGCACGAAGAATAATAATAAGAAATGGTCCCGGCCATTGATTGGTATATCAGGTGATTGTGCCGAATCTGCCTATATACTACGTCCCATTCAAGAAAGTGGACGAAGTTCAAACTACATTCGACACGGCGGAAGTATAGATAAGAGTACCAACTATGCATTAATGTGTGAAATTAAATGCAAAAGTACCGTGGGTAGTTTAGCTATTGGGTATGATGATTTATATTCTGAGGAGGCTGAACAACAGAGTGGATATGCCAAGATATATATCCCATGTTATGAACAGGATAAGATACTAGTTTTCTCGATGGGAAGTGGAGAAGAGGAGTATATAGACGAAGATGATGGTTGGTAGATCAATATAATTTTAAGCTTATAGAACACGCTAGCTACTAATAACAGCAAATAGACTTCAAATATTAGATGTCCTTAATCTTACTTGCAATACCTCAGCATCAATCTCTCATCTGCATTGCAATACAAGTCTTCACTCGACAAACTCTATTGAACGAAGGCATGATGTAAGCTGCTAACTATAACAGCTCTTTTTGTTGTATTATCTAATCCCCGAATTCCCAATTAAGCCAATGGGGAAAATACACTTCTCTCTCTTAATCATAATCACTAAACATATCCTTCTCCTCAGCTTGTTTATTCTTCTCTTCTTCATCAGCCTCAGTCCACGTCCCTGCCTTTCTCATCTTCTTCTCACGGAATGCTCGTACCATCTCTTCTGTTTCTGCCTTTTCTTGCGCAGTCTACATATATTTATTATATCAATATATACCAAAGTAAATCCAGATTAGAGCAAAATAAAGTTGTGCAGATGTGAGCAAAAATAATATCTCTCGTATCACGATGTCAAATAGATTACATATTGAACAATAACAAACAAAAACAACAAATAAACTTACCAATCCCAACGAGTTCAAAAAAGTCTCCTTACCCTCATCACTTAAATCTTGTTCAGCATACGTTTCAGCAACTAAGTCTGCATATCCACCCTCACCACTTTCAACTAACGCCCCAACAATCATTGTACTAATGACTGAACCCAACATAACAATTCCACCTCCCGCGAATACCTTTCCGAATTCATCATCGGGTATATTATCTATATCTGCTGAGATTGTTGATATGTAATTGGATGTTGAGTGGAGTGTTTCTATTGGTAGGTGTAGTAGATTTAGTTTTGTTTGTATTCTAAATGGAGTTTGTTGTATTCTTCTTGATGGAGTTGTGAAGGCCTCAGCGCTATTACTATTGCATGATAGACATGCTGCCGCTGTACATATTGTTGCTATTGATCGCTTCATTGCCGCTATTGATTGTTGATTGATTGATTGCAATAGACCAACGAAGAATGAGTCAATAAATCTTTGATTTTCTTCAATCGATTCCACGTTGCTTCCTTCTAAGGAGTTTCAGTTTCACTTTCT
>Ga0214480_100402_pt1 | contig 22232 bp, 18 predicted proteins | sample M1_20Mar14CPVII9_3_FD_165042 | JGI IMG/M metagenome (GOLD analysis project Ga0214480, IMG submission 165042) | Marine eukaryotic communities from Monterey Bay, California, United States - M1_20Mar14CPVII9sort6BwellE17 | ecosystem: Environmental > Aquatic > Marine > Unclassified | place: USA... | reverse complement strand
ATTATCAACTATTGATACACCTACTGCTAACCAAGGCACTTATCCTTCTTCCCTGTTATCACACTTCTCTTAACATTCGGGCCATCCTCTCCACTACTAGAAGATGATCCAGACGAATCATCATCATGCCGCTTCTTCCTTTTCTTACTCGACTTTTTTCTATCTTTCTTATGCTTGCGATCATCCTTCTTTCTACTTTTTGATCGACTCTTCTTCTTTTTATATTTCTTTGATCTTTTATGATCACGTTCTCTTGAGTATGAGCTACTTCTACTACTGTCACTACTCCTAGAGCGTGATCTGGATCTATCTGCTTTTTTCTTGCCATCACTTTTTGATACTTTGTCTTTGTGTTTTCTTCTACCCCTATGTTCATCAGATTGAGATCCGTCTTCCGACCGCCGACGACGACGATCTCTCTCTTCCGTCTTCGTCATTGGGAAGAAGGATAAGTGCCTTGGTTAGCAGTAGGTGTATCAATAGTTGATAATTTATTGATAAACGACCTTACTTAGGTATCGTAGATACGATACATGGATACTAATATTTTGGTAATTAGTGATGGTATCCTTGACGGTATCCTTTGTCTGCACGCATGCAGTTAGTTGCAGTGAGAATGATATAAGTTATAAGTACAATAGAAGCATTTCCGAAATGTGGCAAGGAGTAGATATATAAGAGAGCTGTACTGTACATGGGGGTATTATCAATATCTTACTACTCTAATGGGTTGCAGGTCGTTTGATCTCTTCTTCCTTATTAGCTTCTCCGGTAGATACTGCCAACTCCTGTCCAGACAAAACTTTCGGCAGATGATTGGTTGTTGGGAGATGAATGGGTGGGGCTCTAGGAGTCGGTTTATCTCTCCTTCTGATTCTACGTCTTTCACTGTTACAAAGCTGGTATCCACTCTCTCGATATTTTTCTACATCCTCCTCAAGACCTTCAAGAAACCTGGCATCTCCCAAACTGGGCAACGCACGATGTCTATGTCTTCTTTTACGTTCACTTGCATTACCAAGAGAATTCTCATTTGAACCTTGCGATACTGTAACTGGTTGTTGGGATATTGGTACTCCTGATTCAATATCTCCGGAAAGCATTTTACTCGTCACAAAGTTTGCCTGTCCATAAGGAAGTTCCTCTGGGAATATCGAGTTGCGAGCGCTTGTCAGTTGCTGATAATGTAACACTTGGAACTCTTCTCGAACGTCTATCCCGTCGAGTGTTACAAAAGCGACAAACGGATCCTCTAATATCTCCACTCCTTCCAATAAAGCATTCAAACATAGTGCAGTAAATGCCGCAAAGATGCAACCAAATGCAAGAGAATCAAGGCCAATTGACAGCTCAGCATATTGAGGTGCAAAGAATGGAGGAAGCAAGGTGGTGAATAATCTTGCAAAGGATCGAAGAGTCTGTGGCGTACGATATGTCTTGATCATGCGCAGATTTTCAATAGTGTCTCCCATCCATCGCTCATACTGCCTTACTCTCGATGCTTCTGATGCCCCTAAGCCAGCCAACTTTAACTTCTCTGACAATTTAGACAGTTTGATAAATCGCTGTGTATAAAAAGAATCATATAATCTGTATGCAATCTGTGTTGATCATCAAATATGAGCTGAAACTTGCATATTGGGCAACAATTAGTATGATACAAAACATATATATGTCTCTTACCTCCGCCGTCCTGGCGGCTTCCCGTCTTCCACTTTTTGTCATTCGATGTCTACTTCTACTTGCAGTTGGAAGAGTCAAGAATCGACACAGTTCATCACCAATACTAATGAGCTCTGTTAGCACTGTATCTGCATGTTCAAGCCAGTCTATGCCTTCATGGGATGCTTTACCCTTTGGTGGTAAGCCACCCCAATCCCAAATACAGTGCGCTAATAGAAGCTGATAAGCATAGCTACGAAATCGTGAAATCTCAATGAGTGCACGTTCTCGTCTTCTAAATCCAATACCAACTGATAATGATAGTGGTGTAATGACAGCGAAACCTAATAAGACCCAATCCATCCTAAGTTCAAGTATGTTAACAGCGTATTGCAATTTGAATGTAGAAAGATGCACATGATATGAGTAATGTACATATGATATGATCATTCAGTTTCAGACATGAATAAGTAAGACTAACCCTGAGCCAGTAAGCTGCTCTGTTGGATCATTAGTAAATCTTTCATACCAATATACAGTCAAACCAACTGATAATCCAACTGTAATCAAACTTGAAAGAGATATCAAATAGTAAGCAAATATCTTCAAAGCTGTATAGTAACCGATAATCACTAACACAATCGGCCGACGTTCGACTTTTGATCTAGCATACTTCTCATCATCTTCTAATGGGATATCACCATTATACTTTTCATATCGAATCTTCTTTGAGCCTTCGAGTAGCTCTGGTGGAGTTGGATTTAGTGACCTTCGTGCACCATCTCCCAAGCCTACAACTTTCTGATCACGATAACGTCTTTTCAATGGATCTAGTATGACAGATGGCCGTTTACTACTAGTTGATGCTTTTGTTGTTGTAGAGTTAGACCGCCCTTGCTGTTGTTTGTGTGTTGTACTTCTACTATGATTGCCACCGCGTTCTGTCACATCAGAGTGTGAGGTCTCAACAACAATTGCAATATCATCACTACTCTTATTATCACCAATATCACCAGATAGTAATTTCATCTTGTATACCTACAATACGCTTATTGCAATAGACTATCTCCCCAAACAATTTTTTTATGTATGTATACTATTATATTGTGTAAATTGCAAGTATATTACTCAATATTTTAAAGGCCACCTCTTCAGAATATTCTGGGTCACTCAATGCTTAATCGTAATGCAAACTATTTTGCAATATAATAATGATCCGCCTCTCCGCGTTTGATTGCGTGATCAAAATTGTATCCTGTTGTCAAAAATACGAAGATAAAGCCCACATTATGAGAGTGTAATAGGTATATAGTTGACCTAGCTAGCTCAAAGGCGATGAGATGAAAGCATATCCTATGTATCTGCTACTGCTCCGCACTACCTCTAATATCAAACAATGAATACAAGTATGAAAAGGATGTATAAGAAAAGGAGTTGGTGCTCAATATGTTATACCGTCGCATCCATGTCGGTATTACTCTTCATATCAAACAATCAATTTTTACATGTTGCTGCATCTCTACCACCTCCACCACCACCCCCGCCTCCATCGCAACAGAATGTTAAACCATCTATATTTGATAAAATAACTGCAGAGAAAGATGGTAGAGATAATAATATATTGATATCTAAACCACCGCTGGTAGATGATGACTCGTCATCATGTACAGAGAAATTACTTGGTAGTGAAAATGAAGATGATGCACCATCAAGCAAAACTACAGTTGTAAATCGAATAACAGATGATGATGATAAGGATGATGAAGTTGTATTAAAGCCAATTACAGGAACAAAAGCTGATAGTGATTCAATGTGGAGCAGCAGCAGCGTAGACAGGGACAATACATCATCTCAAAATCAGCAACCAAATCAGCAATCTTGGGAGAGTATTACTCAACAACAAACGTCATCATATGATCAACAGTCAGGACAATATCATAACCAGCAACAACAATGGCAACAGCAATCGCCACCGTCTCAACAGTCATGGGGACAAGATCATCACAGCCAATACAATGGACACCAACCTAATCAGTATAATCAACAGCCATATCAAACCCAATATCAAAATACACAGTCATATCAACAACAGCAGAGAACTGGTCAAGTAGCACTATACCAACAAAGACCACAACAAAGGTCATCGGTATCAAGTTTATTCTCATTGGCAGTTAATAAGTTACAAACTAGTGTGGAAACTATATCAGATACAGTAGATACCATATCAGATAGAATTGTTGATCCAAACAAACTTAATAATGTTGTTTCAAGTGTATCTAGTTTAACTTCCAAGATTGGCAGTACAATTGGTAGTACTGTCAAGAGTGGCAATAGTGGTTCTGCTGGCAGTAGAGGTGGTATGCAAGGAAGACCGCCGATGAATAATGGAAGAGCTGGCCCAACAGGACAACGACAACAACATCATCCAATCCAGAGACAACAAGGTCAACAATATCCACAACAAATGCCTCCTCCAAACAATCAAAGACAGCAACAACAACAAATGCCACGTCGAGCAGTGAAAAGAAAAGAAGTGTATGCACCACCCATGTCTGAACTATATTCCTTGGATCAAAATGAAGAAGATGAATCTGATGATGAGAATAATAATGTTGAACAGCATCATGACATTGATACATCTGATGATGAAGAAGACGACGAAGTAGAGATGCCATTTGCTAACATGATGAATCAACAACAAGGACAGTCGAATGTATATCCTAAACCATTGCAAACTCGTCCGTCAATAGTAGAAACGCAAGCTCGTACTAGTATACCACCACAACAACGACCCAGAAATGCGAACACTCCAAACACTGTCAATAGGAAAAGATATCCAACTTATGACGATGATGATGATGACTACTACAGCACTTCAATTGGCAGTAAATTCAAAGGAGCACTTGGAGCTTTGATACCACCAGTACCAAAACTATTTAAACGATCTTCAATGTCAAATTTTGATGATGGTTCATGGTCAGATGATGAATCAAAAGAAAGAATACGGACCAAGACAGCATTATTGACTCGCGGTAGTAGCAGTATTGGTATCAAATCTTCAGTCATACCTCAGCCAGTTCAATCTCTATTGGAAAAGCGTGAAACTCTATTGTCAACGACAAGTATACGAAAGTGTAAATCAATTGGTAGGTCACAGGCCATGCTAGATGCCACTCGACTTGCATTGATAATATGTGCATTGCGTGAGATTATACCGATATTCTTCAAGGCAATGTCGACATCACCTTCGACTGCTGAAACAACATTTGGGGATGGTATCCGTCTTGCAGTTTTATCTACAATCCTCTCAAGTCTTGATGGTTGGACACCGTATGCACTTGTCGCTGTATTCTTACTATCTGTATCAAACAAAGTTTGGATACAACCAACATTGAAAACGGTATATGATGATGCAGCATCAGAGAATTTAGCTGATGCAGCGTATAGTCGACTGTACTTACGCCTGATATCGGCAGTACCATTGTCTAAATCATTCTCACCGGAGGTAATGACGAAAATGACAAAGGCACATGCACTCCATGTTGTTTCTCTGGCTCGACTAAGGTCGTTTGTGACAATGGTTGTTTGCTATGTATTAATCAGTACAGTATCAGTATTGCGTCCTGCTTCAATAGCTGTTATTAATGCAATAATTGAGGTGATACAGTTGAGTTCATGGAGAGTGTCACCACTCGACTGGCATGTAATACTGGAAGGTGTCAAGAATGTAGGGATTGATCTTGCTAGTAGTCTTTCTGCATTATTCGGCACCGAGTTGGATATAATACGACAACAACCACAACGTGTTGCAATTGTCGTGTCGTTGTTGACAGCATTAATGTTTGTAAGATACTTGCCATCAATAGAGAATGGAAAAGTTCGTAAGATTAATGAAGAAAATGAAGACGAAGACGAGGAGAATGATACAATTACAAGCCTGTGGTCAAACATTGGAACATCAAGCGCTACTCGTCTTGGCATACTCAGCTCACCAAGAGGTGTAGAAGGAGCATTATCACAGTTTGCAAATCTTCGTCCGGACTCTGCGGCTGCGGCTGGTTTACTGACAAGTCGAAGAAAGAAGAGAAGTGTCTCTGAATTGAATATGAGATCCTCATTCCAGTCGCTGCTGAAGAAATTATTGTACTCTGCATCCTCGTTGGTTATATTATCAGTGCCACTATCAATCTATGTATACTTATATGTCTCCTCAACTCAAGTCGAAGACGACTCTACTCTGTCAGTGAAGTCAATTCCAGAACAAGGCTGGGTTTCATTGCTAGAGATGGCTGTGCTGCTAGTATTTACTCAATTGCAAGTCGGCACTGCAGTGAATGATGCAATCCAGGCAAATAGTATTCGTCTAGGAAAATCTGTCTCTTTATTCTTTGGCAAGCTTCTAGACGTTGTGAATGAGGTACAAAAGCTGGCAGTAGAGGCTTCAGCAGGGGCAGACTTCCAAGCCATGATGACTGCTAGATCAGATAAAGGCATTAAAGTGACAGATTTGTGGGCAAGTCATTCGACAAGAAGAGCGTGGGCTACAAAAGGAGCAAACCTACAGTGCCGAAATGGAGAAGTTGTCCTTATAATAGGTGCCGACGGCAGCGGAAAGACGAGACTTCTAACTACCATTGCTGAACATATATTCGCTCCTCCAAAGGAAGCACGCACTACAACATATGTAAGAGGTGAGATAAGTGTCGCAGGTGTACCTTTATCGAAATGGGATAGAAATCAATTGCAAAAACGAGTTGGAGTCTTTCTGAATGATATACGAACTGAGTGTGATTATGCATCTTTATATTCGGGCTGTACATTGGATGAGATTATTGAGCCAGTACCTCCTTCAGGTCATATCGTAGGTCCCAAGGAAAGGAATGCGGTGACTCTGGCGATGAAGATAGCTGGACTCGAACAACTTCTGTCACGCCTGCCGTCTAAACTATCAACTGTAGTTACTGCAAATGAAGATGAACTCAAGCCTTCGCCGTTGCGACCACCAGCGTATCCTCTCTCCCCATCTGATTGGTCGGGAGTGATACTAACGAAGATTCTTGCACAGCTTATTGCCGGCAATGAGAATCAAATGTCGTCTCCTACAATAAGAAAATGCCTGATTGGTTCAGTTCTACTTCTTGATGATTCATCATCACAAATGAGTGAAATAGATCAAGCTAAAATGATCACTTCATTAAGAAATACGGGAGCAGCAGTCTTACTTACTTCAAACCAGTGGGCAACGGGGAGATTTGTTGATCGTATTGTTGTGATTGATGGCGGATCTGTAGTAGAAAGTGGAACTCACAGCGACTTGTTGAGTATCGGTCCTCAGAGAAGTGTATATGCTAGAAAGTGGAGTGAAATGTAAGCTAAGTGATATAATATAAGCTAATTGATTATATCACATTCATCATCATCACTCACCGCACTCTCTCAAAACTCAAGGATACCATGAAAAGATACAAGGTATCTTTTTTCTCCCCCCACTCGTCACTCGTGTGATGACGATGACAATAGGATATTACTCCACTAGATAGCGCGAGTGTGGCGAATGCTGGTATGTCCTATTACAAGGATGATATAAGTCAGAACAATATATTAGATTGGTCTGCAAAGCAAGGTCGTATATTAACTGCAGATGGTAAAGCATTGCAGTACTATTCACAAGAAAATCGATATCCATATACACGAGATGAGTTACCTCATTATTATGTAGAAAAGGGGATATCTCATTCCATCTTTAGACAGTGGGCTATACAGGATTATAAGAGGGAGTCTCCTTTACTGCTATCTATTGATTGTAGAAATCATGTATCTCCTTCTGCCCAAACAAATGACAATATACATCAGAATATATCATCTCCAATAATTGGTGTATGGGATCGTCCTCTATTCGCAGGGAAATGGGAACATTCAACAAATCTAGATGAGATAGTATATAATGTACAAACAAAGACACTATTTGTTGATTTACGAATACCAAGGAATAGATTATGGGATAAGTTGCCATCGTCTTTAGAAATGATGAGCGATGAACAACTTCGTTTATTCGCTAGGAGGCATGTGTTTGGTGGTTACTCCAAGATTACAAGTCAAAGTCATGATAGACGTCCTGTATGCACTCGACATCATTGCTTGGACTGGAACTACATCCCTGGAAAACCACGGCAGAGTCCAAATAAATGGTTAATTGAAAAGTTTAACAAAGATATCTGGAACGAATCAAGCTTTGCAACAGATGAATACAAACAATCATACTATACTGAAAGATGGGAGAGGAGAAAGGGGGGTGATAATGGCAATGGACTCCGTCTTGCCCTGAGAAAGAAGAAGGTTCATGGAGATGATAGTGATGGTATACTAGTAGTAGTTGGTGATCATTTCAACTACATTCTGGGTCGACAATTATTTGAATATGAGATGGCATATCCTAATGCTAAGAGTCTTGTTGAGTTAGTCGATACTGCAATTGAACACAATGATAGAAAGACCGTAATTATGTATCTCAATAGATTGGATGGGGGGCATGGCACTATAACATCAAATTGGGAAATAGATTGTAGCATTCGACCATGGAATCACGGTAAGAATGTGTTTGAGCGCATCAGTAGAGGTGATAGAAGAGTCCGAGTAGTGGTTGGTGACACATCTGACTTCTTTTCATGGAGTGTATATATAGGCAGTACTCTATGGGAGATATACGAATCTTCCATCACGAATCCTTCTGAATTAGAAATGGTAATGAATAGCAGTAATCGCTGCCGGTTGTAATGATATTAGTCACTTAGTTCACTTTTATCACTGTCTTTCACATTGGAAGAAGCTTCATTTACTATTAGTTACGTTTAGGGCTGCCGATAACACGCTTTACGTCAGATTTCTGCAACATAAAGCATGTGCATTTGCCTGTTGATGTAACTGTGGATGCATATTTCTTCTTTCCTTCCTTGATTATTTCATCTCCAAAGACATCTCCTTCAGTCAAGTTGGTTGTGGTTGATGTGTCGATTTGTGTAGATTCGCAGTTACCAGACCCTTCTTGAATAATGAAGAGAGTGTCTCCAACTTCCCCTTCTCTGCAGATAACATCGCCTTTCCCGAACTTGGCTTCACATAAGAAAGATGAGAGATCCTTTACTTCATCATTTGTCAAATCTTTAAATATCTTCCGTAGCACCTTCTCGGCATCTTTTCTTGAACTCTGCTCTCCGGTAATCTTTTTGAAGGCATATCTATGAAGTGCCCAAAGATGTCCATCAGTCTGGGCAATAATCGAAGCAGCACGAGGTGCCGAGTACATTAATGCCAATTCTCCAAAACTAGGATGAGAATTATTCTCTCGTGATCCTTCATAGACATGCACACGATTACCTCCCTTGCCATCTTCATCTTTTTGATTCTCTGGCAAGATTCTAACCTCGAACGATCCATCATCAACAATGTAAAACCTGTCACCGACAGTTCCTTGTTTGATAATCCACTGTCCCTTCTTCACTGCCATTGGTTCCATGACCTTGTAGATTAATTCACGTTGAGAGTCGGTAATGTTCTGAAATACCACAGATGCACGGATAGCCTTGGCAAGTCTCGCCTTCTCCTCATCAGTCTTTTCGTTATATAGGGACTCGATATCAAAGTCCTCTTCTGATTCATTAGAGACATCTTGTAAGCTTTTGGCAAGTTTCTTTTGCTTTTGCAATTCACGACTCTTCTCCAAACTAATACCACTCCTCACAGGCCGTGAAGCACAAACAACTAGATCATCCTCCTTCTCTTCCTTAATTTCTTCTTCCAACTCACTCGGGCCGACAATCTCTGTTGTTATAATCGAACTCTTCAATGCCTGTGTTGTATCCACACCATCAACAAATATACAAATCATTGTAATGTCATCAGTCCTCAACTCGTACTGTAACCACAATTCATAACTCTCGGCAACCACAGCACGACATGCCTCTAACGGGTCTGTAAACTTGGCACAAATATCAACAACAGATTGATTTGTTAAGAACTCAAACACTCCATCAGATGCCAACACTATAATCTTATCCTCAGGAGTTAGATCCCTCGTTAACATTTCTGGTTGTGCAATGACACCTAACTCCTCCGCAATAGCATCTCCGATACTACGAGTGAAAGCCGTCCCGGGGTAATCCCCATGTGGACTCCAAACTCTTGGTGGATCACCACCCTCATCAATTTCCTCACCCAAGACTATTTCTGATTCGCCGCCACCATTTAATAACAACTTTTCATCCTTTTCACCCTCCTCTTCATCAATGGGCTCTAATCCCTCAATCTGATCTAGTGATAAGATACGGGCACCTGTCTTTCTAATACGAACCCTTTCATCACGACGGTAGGGGGTTTGATCTCTTGATAGTGCATATGCCTTGAGTGTACTACCCTTATTCTTATTTCCACCACTACTACTCTCGGAGGCATTGCTACTAGAGTTATTGTTATCGGAAGGAGTAGCCCTACCAATAACTGCACGACTATCACCAACATTGGCAATAGTTATTCTATTCCGTTTACCATGTAAGTATAACGATATACTTGTCGTACCACTTAATGAATCATCTAATGCTTGATTAACATGCATACGTTTATTACATTCAGCATGTGACTTTGATATGATTTCTTGTGTGGTTTCTTTACTTAATTCTTTGGAGGAGGAGGATTGGTCAGTATTATTATTACGTGCTTTATCCATTGATTTGGCCAATAGTGATGGTAAGTGATCGCGAACAAATTGAGCACACTTATCACCATCGCGGCCATGGCCATCGTATACACCAAAGAATGCATCCTGATGATTATTTGCAAAGTTGTGTTGTACTGAGTAAGAATCTTGATTTGGTTTATGTGCATCTTGATTATATTTTAATATTGAATGGTGAGGAGATTTACAAGAAATAATTGTGAGACATAATATTATATATTGCATATGATATGATGTACCGCCTACAGAACATTACAATAATAACAAATAACATAATAACTTACCATCTGGATAATACCCACGTTGACTTAAGTAAGCATACCGAACAGAAACACCACCAAAGTTTGCAGTACATGTCTTCTCTATGCTATCAATGCGTTTGTGTATTTCTTGTTTCGACATGGGGTTGGATGTTCTCCTTCCAGCCCCACTGGGCTTTTTGGTACTATCAGTTGATTGGTTACACCCCATTGTTGTATATATATATACCTACTCTTATGGATAGATGTAGGAGTATGGTTAGACTAACCTCCTTCTCTTAGTAGTTAAAGAGTGGACTGATTTGGAATTTGGAGGTACAATACAATAGAAATAATTGAGTCGCTAAAATTTAAAATTTATTCTCGGTCACATAGAGGCAGCCCTCTGCTCATCAATGTAGTGGAGGAGATAACATAAAGCTCAAGTTACGATATTTCAACAGCAGAAAGAATACACTTATTACTCAGTAGTGGCGGAGGAGTGGAGGGGAAGTAGTGGTGGAAGAAGTTGAACAAACTGCAACAAAAATTTATTTAAAAAAATAACACGTTTGTATAAAGTTGGCTCCCATCGTTCATATATTATACCTACCACTCATGCTAGGCTTGCCGCCTTCTTTGAATGCGATTCAAACATTAATGATGAGATCTGTATGTAACTGCCATTCAACTTATGTCAACACAGCAGGAAGAATATGACAACACTACTACTACTCCTTTAACTACCACTATTGTTGCAATGACGCAACAACAACAGGAGATTACATTTCTCGCTGGAGAAGCATGTCTCTATTCTGTAACTAAAAGATGTGCAGTATCATTGGGTTGGAGATTAATTGGTGAAGATGCAAGTGATAAAGTGAAACGGAATTGTCATGTAATATGGATTGATAGGTGAGTTGCAAGGAGTTTTCGATCGCCCTTGCAATTATTGTATACTAACAAGATTTATTATCTCACTTCATCTTCATACACCTAATAATACGCATATTCCAGATCATTTGTCAATGACAAATTATTCTTATCAATTCAACCATGGCAGCGTATTAATCATTTCCCAGGAAAGTTGTTTTGTTTGTCATATGATTTCGTGTGTTTCATGTGAAGTACTGGTGATTTGACTACTTCATATGAACTTCATTCGCCATTTTCTGATTGCCTTTACACGCTACATGCACTAACAGAAGTAACTATCGTCTCTCTTCAACTTCATAAACCGTGAAAAGGCATGACAAATATATGTCGTAAGGCACGTTTGGCACAAAGTCTTGAATTAATGAGGAAGAAATTTCCAAGAGAATTCTCATTCTTTCCAACTACATATGTTCTTCCAACGAATATGGCAATGTTTAAAACATTATTTGCAAGTAATGGACAAAGTAAGGGTACATATATTGTTAAACCTGATGGTAGTGCACAGGGAAAAGGCATTTTCTTAACAAGGAGTATACAAGATGTTGAAAATCTAAGCTCGATATGTGTCGCTCAACAATATATTCGTAATCCATTACTGATTGAGAAGAAGAAGTTTGATTTACGTATCTATGTTCTTGTAACGAGTTGTTCTCCATTACGAATGTATTTATTTCGTGATGGTCTGGTTCGTATATGCACAGAGGAATATAAACGACCTAATAGTGATAATATGGATGATAGATGTGTTCATTTAACAAACTATTCAATAAACAAACACAGTGACAAGTATGAAAGAGATGATAAAGGTGAAGCTCCAAGTAATCTTGGTAGTAAACGTAGTATTGAATGGTTGTTGAATTGGTTAAAGAAAGAGAAGGGTGAAGCTGCTGCAAACAAAATGTGGATTAGAATTGGTGATATTTGTGTCATGACAATCATGAGCATACTGCCAATACTTCGACGAGAGTATGCATCCATATTTGACAAGAAGAAGGCTTCAATGCAGAATAAAGATGAAATAGACACAAAGGACAACTACACTTCTCATGACAGTGGACAGAGTCGATGTTTTGAGATACTGGGTATCGACATTATGATTAATAATGATTTGAGACCCTCGCTCATTGAGGTGAATCATCTACCATCATGGGGTACTGACAGTCCAATAGATGAAGATATCAAATCTCGAGTTATTACACAGGCTCTTTCTGCAATCAATGTGAATGCTCATGATAGAAGGAAGTATCAAAATGCAAAGCGTGTGCAGAGTCAAGTTAGATTAGGAAAGAAGCCATCAACAACATGCGATGTTGGGGATTGTAGTGTAGAAGAATCTGATGACAACAGAGGAAACAACAATCAACCATCGGGGGGTTCGTCGTCTACATCTAGGAAATCTTCAATACAGCCAACATTATTTGATAGTAATAGTGCAGAACGAAGAATACGACAAATCTATGAAAAACATGCTCCCGATAAACTACCTAAAGTAAAGGAACTCATGGGTAGGTATCGTGGATACGAAGAATGGCTAGCCAAGAAGATTGAACAAAAGTATAATACTGATGATAGTGACTCAAGCTCAAGTTCTGAAGACGATGACGATGAGATGTCTGAAGACGACGACGATGAGTCTATTGAATATACTAACGAGAGACAAAGGAAGAGGTTTGAAGAGGAGGAAAGAATACTAAAAGATTATGATCGAATCTATCCTCCATCGGAACATAGCAACAATATCAGTCTATCACGGTATAGAGAAATGGAGAGATACGTTTGTGAAATGGATGATAAACAACAGCGGCGTCTCACGTGTCCGTTACAACAAAAACGACCAAATGGTGATGAAGTAGAGAGTGAATTTTCTACACATGGCCACTCAAACAGAGGTGATGGTTGGATACAAGGGAATATACATATACAGAAGAGACAAGAAGAAGCCAAAATCTTGATGCCGCCGACAAAGGCACAAGTTCACTCATTTGATCGACTTAGCAGAGGATACTCTGTTGAAGATACAAATGTTAGTGAAAAGTCTATCAAGAAGAAGTCTCGTATTATGCATCAGGGTGACTTTATCTATGAAGAAGATAATCCATTTTATCATTTAATTGATAGAGTCAGACAATCTCGAAAGATGGCGAAAGAGACAAGGAAAAAAGCTGAAATAAAGTTGATCAATAGAGCAAGAGAAGGTTCTTTATTACAGCAACAAGAGCTATCTCTGGGCTTGCAAATACCTCTTATTGTTCGAAATTCAGGATCCAAGTTTTATACAAAGAGATGACTAACATGATGTGTACTAATAACTTGAGCACTTCCGTCTGCTGCGTTACTTATCGTCTGGGAAAGCAATTCGCATTATTCTACCTCCTATGAAACCTCCAACGATCGGGCCAATCAAATGTGGAAGTTGTGTAAGGGGTACTTCTTCATGCTGGTTGATCCATTGCAGTGAATAGATTGTGTTAGGTCCAAAAACACTGCCTTTTCCGTCCGAATCGACACCTAAATTGAGTCAGTCAATGTATGAGAGTGTATGAGCATAAGATAAGTATAGAAGCAAAAAAACGATATAAACGAGTAACTTACCGAATGAATACAGTGGATAAAGCAATAGTAATGCATACCCTCTCCGTATACCGTTAATTCTTAGCCTGGAAGATGCGCGTTATCACGATTTATGATGATGAAGAGAGATGATTGTAACATATGTTAGTGAAAGTGGTTTGCAGGGGCAATCAAATTAAGGTAAATTAAGTTCAATCAAGGTGCTATACCCTGACACTTCATATTGAATTGAATTCACATGATAAAATAATACAAACGCAGACTTTCAGCTCGGGTATTACCAGTAACCCAACAGTAAATAGAGCATTGACGACAACTTCACGTAGAAGGGCATCCACAACATACTTCTCAGAGTATACTATAGGTTCAATAGCACTAGAGGTGATGGTTTGCAATACCCAATAAGCAGCAGTTGGTACTAGAAAGTGTATTGGGAAAATCATGGCTAGCTCTCTCCCACTCAATCTCCCCATTGTTGTTTCACATATTCTAACTGGTAAGTTCGGTATGAACCCAAACTTATCTTTAATCGGATACACGATCCATGTTGACGCAAAGGTATAGCCGGGGGCTGATTGAATTGAAACTTTCGATGGCATGAATACTAATACCCAACTGGATATGATTGATAACATATTGATAATCTCCTTGAATATCATATTATCTTTTGATGTATTTCTTATTTGATTTATTATCCAGCAGCTCCTATCGTCGTGTACTGTACAGAAACCCTGCATCTCATCATTACTTTCATTGAGTTTAGACAGTGTTACCAAGAACATTAGAAATATATGGACTATGCAGGCTTTGATATCGAGACAAACAAGAGTGTTGCAAGTTAGATGGATAGGTATCGTGTAGCAATTACAGTTTAGATGTGCACAGTACACACCTATAAGTGACCATATGAGCACTCCTAACATCTCCCTCTTTATAAACTGCCGCTTTTTCATTATAATCCTTGAACTCTGATTTCTGATACTCTTTATGGGTACTGAGCCTTGACCGTCTCATGTGAAAGCAAGTGTTGATACCGGAACTTCTAACCGTTCTTAGAAACTTCTTTATAACGCCGACACAGAGCCACTGCCAGTTGAAATTTTTATATGCATTATCTCACCAGACATATTTGGCAGCTGAGACCTTAATCAATGGAAAGTGGTCAATTAATAAGTATTATGAAGAATAGTAGGACTGAGTCTGAACTGCCGGTTCACAGCAATATGAGAAAGAGATTGTGGAATGTGTTGTTGTGTGGAGTGTGGAGGACTAAGCTACAGTAACAATACTGATATGAAGGTCTAAAAAGTCCCATCTAAAGATAGAGGCACGTTGTATCACTCAACTGACGCCGCAGAGCATCATTCATCATCATTCTCAATGATCATTTGTTGCTCGTATTCATATTGTGATATCTGTCACTTAGTCTACCTACCTATATATATCTACTCCTTCTTCTCAGGCAATGCAGGATCAACATCTATCGGCGCAATGCCTGTAACTGAAGAAATGATATACCCTCCCAATATTGATATCGACCCCCATCCTAGACCAAACACAACTCCGGCATCCACAATATTTCTCCAAGGATATGGTAAACGTTTCACTGCCGCGACAATCATTGCAACACCAATGGATACACTCCAACTAACAATCATTCGTTTCTTAGTAGCATGGAAGAGACCCATTGAGTAGAAAGGACCGAGTAGAATATGATGGATTGGAGATGTTGATGGTTGAAGGGTAAATGATCTGGATACTACGAGGGGTGAGAATTTACATTGAAATCCCTTGTATCCTTCTACATATGCAAACCAAAGACATGTAGAGATGTATGCACTATTATAATATGTTTTGTTGGTTGTTGTAGTATATAAGTAATGCATTGATCAAGTAGTTGTAGATCATTTGTTTGGTATGTATATCATATTTTTTTTATGTTGATATCATATGCATGTTGTTTTGTGGTGAAAGGCGTATCCATTATGTAAAGGGATCAATCAAAAGATATCAGATTGTGACCATATGACATACAACCAAATATCTGCAAAACAATATGAATTATAGAACTCCAAAACACATATATGCTTTCAATACTCACGCTAACTGGAACTGTGTCAATGGAACAACACCCTCTCCTTTACCAAATGGTTCCAATGCAATGGGTAAGACACGCTTAATTGCCTTCATTAAGATATATACCACACCGCATGAACCCCAGAATGATGATAATACTGATCCAATTGTTAGATTTAAATCTTTTGCTTTAGTGCCATCAGCAGTTTCATCATTTGTTGTTGAGGAGGACAGTGCACCTCCTCCTCCACGAACCATTAGACTTGAATTTGATGAAAATATATCACCGTTGATTCGATGTTGCTGAAGAATAGTACTTCTATGCAATAATGCAGTCCTACCTTTAGTTGGTATATGTCGTGATGGAGGTGAATTATTATATTTTTGTAGAAAAAATGATGTTGGTAATGGTATTGCAGCTTGACAAACGAAGGCACTAACTAGGTTTAAACTGAGAAAAGCTATCATGGTCAAGGTTGATAGAGGATTATACATCGTTGTACTTGTGATATACTGATAGATGTTGTAGGCTAATAGTAGGGCATTGATTGGTATCGTAGCTGAAGCAGCTGCCGGCCTCTAAAAAATTTATGGCTGCCATCTTGAGTGAAAATAATAAGATACCTTCATTGCTTTGCAACACCACTCATCCATCGCTTATCAGTCATTAGTTCAGCATACCTACTTTCTATGTCCAAGGGGAAATCGAAGAAGTATTAGCGTTTACTTATTATATCAAAGTTATAGAAGTACTTTGTCGGGTACTAGAGATTTGCAACTGCAACGTATCAACTTAAGGTATCTTCTACTACACATCATCAACAACACATCATCTACTTAATCATCTAAAGCATGTCGTTTCGAGGTGGAAGAGGAGGTAGAGGAGGTGGACGTAGTTTTGGTGGCCGTGGAGGTCGAGGAGGGGGTAGAGGCAGAGGTGCGTCGTTGTGCATTCTTGTTCTTTCATGTCATTTCGATTGAAAAACTAACAATACATCAATATACCTATATCAAAATTAAAATAATCAGGAATGCGTGATGAAGGTCCACCTGATACGGTAGTAGAATGTGGCAAGGTAATACATGAATGTGAATCAGAATTAGTATGCAAATTATCACATTCAGAATCAAAAATTCCATACTTTAATGCTGGAATATACCTTGAGAATAAGAAAAAGATTGGCAAAGTTGATGAAATATTCGGTCCTATTAATTTGGTAATGTTTACAATTAAGATGGATCCTGGGATTGTTGCAAAGAGCTTTCAAGGAGATGATCTGGTGTATATTAGTGTTGATAAGTTGTTGCCGTTGTCAAGGTTTACAAGTCGTGAGTTTGTTGTGTGTTGGCTTTGCAATCATAATATATACATTATTTCATCACTCTCATATGTTGTTGATGTTCTTTCTTTCTGTAGCTGGCGGTGGGGGTGGGGGGAGAGGAAGAGGTGCTGGACGGGGAGGAGGAAGAGGTGGCAGGGGTAAGTCTTGTTCCAACTTTAATAATGATGTAGTAGCTTGCATTTGCTTGGTATCTCATCCTTTCAAAACATATCCTAATCAAAAACTGTAAATTGAAACTATACACATCATTTGAACAGGTGGAGGAAGAGGTCGTGGCAGTCCAATGGGAAGAGGCGGAAGGTTTGTGCACAGATCTTTGGTGTTATCATACTCTGCTTGTTTGCTTTCTAAGTATGTGCTGACACTCATATTTCTTGTTTGTTATTCTCTTTGATATTTAGAGGTGGAAGGTCACCTGGGGGGAGAGGATTCGGAGGCCGAAGCTTTGGTGGCAGAGGTCGAGGGCGAGGACGATTCTGATGTCGTGGTGATGGAGGCACTGGCGTCGATTGATCTGTTCAGTATCATTGTATGAGTAGAATTTTTAGTGAGATTATTAATAAAAGAAATACCTAACTCTGCTAGTATTACTAGTGAAACTCATACGACATCACATGACTTATGTTTTTCTTCTACTGTACCCTATTCATGTCGAGTGTTATTATTATCACATCTTCGGATGCAGGGTGTCCGTATGGTATCCATCCAGAATCCAGCAGAGAAGGTAAGTACTTAGTAACATTTTACTCCTAAGTATAAGTCTTACTCCATTCAATAATTCAATGAAATTGCAGCATGCTCAATCAATAAAAAGGAGTGATAAGGAGTGTATGCGAATGTAGAATTGTTGTCATCTCCAAAGAAGAGAAGAGGAATATATTATTATTGCAGATGTTTTCTCGTCGTATAAGCACCGTTATCACTACACGAAGTCGCCAGTATGGATTAAAAACACAATCACATCCATTCTCTGCAGCAACAACACAGCAAGATGAACCACTCCTATCAGATTTATCTGCATCTTATATAAATCTGGAAGAGAAGTATGGTGCACATAATTATCATCCTTTGCCTGTGGTTCTTTCGAAGGGAGAGGGTATGTATGTGTTTCTTTCTATCGTGTATACGAACATATCATGTGCTTATCTTTAGTTGTATCTATGTGTCTAAAAGATCTCTATCTATAACATCCTATTCTTCAAACAAATAGGAACTCGTGTATGGGATGTCGATGGAAACAAATATTTCGACTTTCTTTCTGCATACTCTGCTGTCAATCAGGTGAGTGCTACTTGTTTGTTCTAATCTTTCTATTCATAGCCATTTGCATTACTGATATACCATACACAATTTTTTCAGGGACATTGTCATCCCAAAATTATCAATGCTCTAGTTGAGCAAGCTCATAAGATGACATTAACATCCAGAGCATTCCACAACGATTGTCTTGGAGATTATCAGGAGTTCATGACTTCATACTTTGGATATGATCGTATCTTACCAATGAATACTGGAGTAGAAGGAGGTGAGACTGCTATCAAATTAGCTAGAAGATGGGCATATGATGTGAAGGGAGTTCCAACCAATAAAGCACGTGTTATTTTTGCAGGTAATAACTTCTGGGGTAGGACATTGGCAGCTATCAGCTCGTCTAGTGACCCTACTGCATTTACTGGATTCGGACCTTACATGCCAGGGTTTTCTAGTGTGGAATACAACAATCTTGAAGAGTTGGAAGCTGAACTCATAAAGGATGGCGCCAATATCGCAGCCTTTATGGTTGAACCAATTCAAGGTGAAGCTGGTGTTGTTGTTCCCTTCGATGGCTATATGGCTGAGGTTAAGACGCTCTGTAAGAAGTATAATGTGTTATTGATTGCAGATGAGGTCCAGACAGGGTTAGGGCGCTCTGGATATAGGCTTGCGGTTGATCATGACAACTGTAAACCTGATATTTTAGTATTAGGCAAGGCACTGAGTGGTGGTGTTCTCCCTGTTTCGGCTGTGTTGGCCTCTGATGAAGTCATGTTAACATTGAAGCCAGGAGAGCACGGATCTACATATGGAGGTAATCCGCTGGCATGTAAGGTTGCTACAGCTGCAATAGAGGTGCTTCGAGATGAAAAGTTAGCTGAGAATGCAGCAGCGCGTGGTGAACAACTGCGCGCAGGGCTAAGCTCAATGGAGGGTAGTACATGTATTGAACAAGTAAGGGGACGCGGTTTACTGAATGCAATTGTTATTGATCAACCGCGTAAGGGATATGGCGATCAAGGAAAGGCATGGGACGTATGTGTACAGATGAAGACAAATGGATTACTTGCAAAGCCTACTCATGGTAATATTATACGGTTTGCACCTCCACTAACAATAACAGAAGCTGAGATTGATGAGTGTCTCGAGATTATTGAAACGAGTGTAAAACAAGTTGGCTAGATAAGTAAAACAGCTAAAAATGTAAAGGTCATAGGGTATAAATGTCATAGAGGTGTCTTTTTTCACATTCATATTGCCTAATTCCTTATGGGGGGCAATATTATTATATGAAGAGAAGTATGCAGCTTTAATACATGAACGACGGACTGCACACTTCACACAAACTATCTAGGCGTGCTCAAACAGCAAAGCCTAACAAATATTCACCTGATATCTTCATATTGGTATAGTTTTTTGCCGCTTAGGGGTCCCATTGCTAGATCCACTATTCTTCCCATCACTTTTAGACCTCTTCTTTCCACCTCCATTTCCATCATTTGCTGTGGCCTTTTCTTCGGCACCGCCATTGTTTCCTCCTCCCTCAGCCGCTGCTCCATCATTCCCAGCCTTCTTTGATGCTTTGGAAGACAGTTGTTTCTCTTTCGCTGCAGCAGATGTTGTCACCTGTGCTGGAACACCACCTCCACTACCACGTGAGACCCTCGTTGACGTCATATTCGCCCTTTGTCCATACGAACTACCTCTCCTTCCATTGTTGGGATTATATGACCCCCCACCCTGCCTATGTGCACTCTGATGTACTCGGAAACCAAACACACGAGGGATGTATGTTGAATTTTGTGGCAGTGGGTCAGGTACCAAGTTATTGAATGTCATTAGGAACAGATGGGGGAATGTAGTACCAAATGCCGCACCATCAACGGCACCTCCACCACCACTGTTGGAGGAATGATGTCCAGACCGTGATCGAATAGGTGGGGGTTGATAGACTGATTTACACTTTGGGCAGAAGATCTTTGCAGTATCTACACCAATTTCATCGCGCAATCCCACGGGTAATACGGGTTGACCATTACATTGAACAAGGGGGCATGAACCAAATTCTTTGGCAGCATACTGATATATTTAATAAATAAAAGATAAATGTGTGAATTATAATATATTATAAACAAAAATAACAACAAGGACAAACATTACATACCTTATTATACATTGAATCTAACCCATGAGTAGTAACAATATACCGTGCATGTATTAATCCATACAACGTACATGCACTCTGCGTCAAATGTGAATCATCTGAATCCTCAGGACCAATCCTATCAAGGATTAAATCGAGACAGTCTGAAAAGTTTGATACACATGCCCGCAGGCCATATAAATTAAATCCATCCTCAATATACGCACGTTCTACTTGGCAGAACATTTCATGTCCTTTTAAACCACAGAACCTAGATATAATATTTTGTTTTATATTGTTATGGCATAAGAAGAAGAAGGGATGTGATTTGGTATTAGAATTAGAATCGTAGGCATGGGAAAAATACAATAATTTGTAAGTACAACTCACCACTGTATCCACGGCTCATCGTGCCCCGAAGCAGATGAGTCTTCATTGTATGCCATAGTAGCAGCTATTCTTCGTGAATTAGATGAAGAATTGCGGCCTTTTGATGAAGAGTGTGTTTTATTCCTATACTTGATGGATTTTGGTATACTCGACATAACACCCACCTGATGGGAGGGTTTGTAATAAGTTATATATGAAGACTAGTACACTAACCACTAAATTAATCAATGACGAAAGTAATGATGAATGATTCCCTCTTGTTATTTGCAACAATTAATTATTTCTCTGGGGATTATATATGGTGACGAAAAGGTGGTAGTGTGATAGATATGGTTATGGTAGATATTATACTTCTTTGTTACTTTATTGGGGCGAGGGGGCAAAAACCCAGAAAAACAAAACTGTATAGGTAAGGATAAAAGACTTACAATCATGCTGATGATAGTGTTCATCAACTTGTTATGCACCCATACAATGCCAAACAACCACTATTGCAGCACCTACATGATGGCATACCCCCACTTGATGGCCAAACATTGCCTGATCATCAGCAGAAAATCGCGATTTTTTCCTGAACTGAGGCATGAAACCTGCCCACAAGTGGCTGTAAAAGTATGTTGGAAGGACTTACAATCATGCTGAGAGTGTTCATCAACTTGTTATACACCCATACAATGCCAAACAACCACTATTGCAGCACCTACATGATGGCATACCCCCACTTGATGGCCAAACATTGCCTGATCATCAGCAGAAAATCGCGATTTTTTCCTGAACTGAGGCATGAAACCTGCCCACAAGTGGCTGTAAAAGTATGTTGGAGGGACTTAAAATCATGCTGAGAGTGTTCATCAACTTGTTATACACCCATACAATACCAAACAACCACT
>Ga0214480_100401_pt1 | contig 22239 bp, 16 predicted proteins | sample M1_20Mar14CPVII9_3_FD_165042 | JGI IMG/M metagenome (GOLD analysis project Ga0214480, IMG submission 165042) | Marine eukaryotic communities from Monterey Bay, California, United States - M1_20Mar14CPVII9sort6BwellE17 | ecosystem: Environmental > Aquatic > Marine > Unclassified | place: USA... | reverse complement strand
TCTAATCCAGCTCTCATGCCTTTTGGACGACCTCCACTCCTTTGTTCCGCCATTATTTGCTGTGCTTGTTTCAATAACTCCTCAGGATTTTCATCTTCATCAAAATCCCAATCGTCATCTTCTTCATAATCAGTTCCTTCATATAACATTGAGGACGAATCAGTAGTAACTGATGATTGAGCTTGTTGCAACGTTTTAGATTGAGTAAAGTCATTCAATGCCTCATCGTGATGTATACGCAATCCATTGTTTAGCTCTTCTATATCCTGTTCTCTTTTCTGTTGTAAATATGCAGATAGCTCTGGAGGTTCATCAACATCTGTATATGTATCAAGATGTGGTTGATCACTACTATTGTCATCCTTTTTTACTTCATACTCTTTAGTATTACCAACGACAGTAGTACTCCATTCTACAGGGTCATTTGCAACATTAATCATATCATATTTGAATATAGTCAATCCCAATACACGTTCAACCCATGACGGTTCCCATCCCTTCATTTCATACCCAATTGTAATAACACAAACATCAGTACGTCCACCGACAACTGATGCAAGATATGGTTGTATCTGTTGTAATGCCTCATCAACAAAGTACATGGTAATAATTGTCGATTGAGATATTTGTTGTGTGATCTCATCTTCTTTTGACCAATCTTCTACTTTCTCAACTTCTCCTTTTTTAGAGATACTGAGAGTATTACCTTGAAATGACAATAATTGTTCTTTATACTTTGTCTTTTGTCTTTCAATAACACGTATCAAATCAGCCTGTACAAAGTCCAACTTGTCAGCTTCTGATGAAATACTCTCCTGGTCATTATGCCCAATACTACTACTAGTAGTACCGAATCTACCGGGGACATATCGTTTACCCAAGCGTTCATAACACTTTTCAAGTATATTAACATCAATATCAATACCTAAACTATTCTTCAATCCAAAAGTTGATATCGCTGCAAAGTTTAATCGACCATCACCACATCCTAAATCAACATGTTTATCATTCGTATTAGCATTGGCTATCTCGAATACACGTTTAATTACCATATCGGGACATGGCACCCATGGTGATAATGATGCTAATTGTAAATATTCTTGTGAGTTTAGTAAGTTTCCCTTTGAATCTTTTGGTGAAAATAAAGTTGATGATGTATCGATTGATGATGATATTGATGGATCATCTGGAATTAGTTTATTATTGCTTTGATTATCATAATTGTTATCTGTAGCTTTACTACCACGCCGTCTACGTCTACGAAGCTGTGATGATGATGGTTGTTGAGTAGCTGATGATGTTGAAAATAGATGTGATGATGAAACTCTCAACAACGATGACGGCATACTAGATGACGAACATACTGCACGAGCAAATACTCTTAATGACATGGTAATATTCCCCTCTATCGCCTCTGCCTGCTCTAGATATCGTACCGCATCGCGCACAGCTACAATATGTAGTCATCACACAATCAAGAGAGTACCACCACCAAGAGAGAGGGCTTGACCCTGTCAGTAACGGTGTGACATCAAACTCTCATAAAAAAGTTAGCCCTCTATCTTCATCCAATGGCAATAGCAGACGCAGACTGCAATAGGAAGCAGTTATTAGAAGAGTAATAGAGTCGCCGGTGGAGTATAATACGAATAAGCAATTATATGAACCTAGCTATAACCCCTGAACCCCAGTAAAAACATCTCAAAACAACAAGATTTCTTTGCAATTACAATCCTCATTATTACGACATTCATAATTTGATACAAGTACAAACATGAAGACAAACCTTCTCTTCCTCCTATCAACAACAATATCAATACTAATTACTCAAACAAATGCTAATTGCTCAACATGTGATCCATGCATAGGCCGGCCTGATACTAACTTCATACAATGTCCTAATGAGGATTGTCTTACCTATGTCCAGTGCTCAAATGAAAAGACAGTAAATTCATTTTCGTGTATTAATGGATTAACTATATTTGATGCTAGTACTCAAACATGTAACTTTGCATTTCAAGATGCTGTTCAAGGTATGAAATGATATATCCATATCAGGAAATATTTGTGTACTGATAATATGTCAAACTCACAAACCTTAATCATTTCTCAATCCACTAAACTATAATAAAAGTCCTAACATGTGGGGACGACCCTGTTTGCAATACGCCAGAAGACCCAGGAGACAATCCCGACTGCCCCGATATAGGTGGCTCGGTATGTGATACGCCGTGTGCAGGGAAAGAAGCTGGCCTGTATCAAATTCCTGGAACCAATCGTCAGCAATATGTCAATTGCTTTAACGGTGAGGGAGTAGTACAAACATGCGGAACCGATCTAGTGTTTGATTCTGTGCTCAAAGTATGCAATTTAAAAGCATCAGCAACTTGTGGAGTAAGTTAATGTTATTGTTCTTTGTGATATGTATGTTTATTGTACTTTATGAATGTTATCTCATATCATAACACTTGATTTGAATAGGATGATCCAGAATGCAACACTCCAGAAGATCCATCAGACAATCCCGACTGCCCCGATATCGGTGGCTCGGTATGTGATACGCCGTGTGCAGGGAAAGAAGCTGGCCTGTATCAAGTTGCTGGAACCAATCGTCAGCAATATGTCAATTGCTTTAACGGTGAGGGAGTAGTACAAACATGTGGAACCGATCTAGTGTTTGATTCTGTGCTCAAAGTATGCAATTTAAAAGCATCAGCAACTTGTGGAGTAAGTTATTGTTATTGTTCTATGTGATATGTATGTTAATTGTACTTTATGAATGTTATCTCACATCATATACTCTTTCCTTTCATACTTTATCTATTCATCCTTCTGATTTGAATAGGATGATCCAGAATGCAACACGCCAGAAGACCCAGGAGACAATCCCGACTGCCCCGACATCGGTGGCTCGGTGTGTGATACGCCGTGTGCAGGGAAAGAAGCTGGCCTGTATCAAGTTGCTGGAACCAATCGTCAGCAGTATGTCAATTGTTTCAATGGCGATGGAGTAGTACAGACTTGTGGTACCGATCTAGTGTTTGATTCTGTACTGAAAGTATGCAATTTCATTGCTTCAGCAACTTGCGGGGTAAGTAATTGACACTTTAAAAGTATTTTGAGTTTTCCCAATGTTATCTTATATTCTTTCCCTTTTTCTCTTTTAATAGGACGATCCAGAATGTACTGCTCCAGAACAACCAGAACAATTGTCAGCTGAAGCTCGCAAGGCAAACTTATTTAGATTAGGCGAGCCAACACCAGATGGTGTCGAAAGTAGCTCCTCATTTGTAGTTGTCGCTACAAAGAAGACTACTTGTGTCATGTTATTGATGATTATTCAGCTAATGAGATGATGCTTTCAACAAATGATGGATATATTTTAGGAATTAAAGTAGTGTATGATTATATTGGTAAATACTGGTATGGATTCTCACACAGTCCGTGGTTTGCCAAATATATACTCCTTCCCAAAACTTCCATCTGCCTTTACTGCTTGAATAGTCCATGGTTTAATATCATATGCATTGATTCTCATACTAGCCTTGTACCAATCTTTAACAACACCCCCTTCTTCATTTTCATTCATTATCACTTCATTCCACACCCGATCAGAATCTTTTTGTACTTCTTCGAGGACTTCTGACCCATAAGGACCGCCGATATTGGCATATATAAGTTGTACAACATCATCAGATTCAAGTGAAGCTTTTCCCGTCATCATTTCACTTTCCATGCGCTCATCGACACTCTGTTTTGCAAATCTCAAATCGTTAATTGTAAAATGTAATGCCAACTTATTGTAACTATCAGGGAAGAAATGATTTATGTAATGAAACATTGCTATGTCTTTACCAGAGGTTTCACACATTGTATTAATGTTGTGTTTTTGTGCTTCTGTAAGGAGTAGCACTCCGAGTAGTTCACTCAATGTTCTATATCTAGAGAAGATACTTGCTTTCAAATTCGAATATTGTTTGATTAGTTCTTTTGATGGGCGTTTGTCATCTTCTAATTGAGCTCCAGTGAGAGCATATAGTGTAGAAAAATCTTCATTACACAGTGTGCAAATCATGTGATCGAGTTGTCGAAAGAACGAATTGTCGCCATTGGGTAGGTTTTTTAATGCAATCTCGTCGTCTTCTTCTCCAGCTGAAGAGTTTGGAGGTATCAATGCTTCTTTTAACACCTCAGAGAACCACGGTTGGTATATACTGCTTGTTTTTCTAATACCATTGACACCAGTAACCAATACCGCCCAGGGTTTATTCAATTTGTTGTTGATATTTGCATGAGCTAAAGCTTGGTGCCAATTTCCTTCATGTAAACATCTTTCCAATATTTGTTGTGCATGAGCATTTGTATTTAAACCATCATTATCAGGTAATAATATATCTGCCATCTTAGCAGAGTTGCTGCCAGTTACATGCCAATCCTTATGTGATAAATGTGCTACTTCCAATAACAATTGTTCGAGTGCTTCCCAATCAATATTTGCAAACTTGGGTGTGATGTTATGCAAAGAGTTTATTATATCCCTCACCTCATCGGTTGTAAAGGGAGTTTTATCCTTGGCACGTGCCGCCATACTATCAGTACGATCTATCATGATACTCTTTGCATCATCATCTTTGGAGAGGGTAGAAGAGGTCATTCTTCGAAGTGTAGGCAACCTCTTGGAGGCGTTGATTTTACATGGAGGCATTGTGGCTGTAGCTGACAAGAATAAGAAACTATAAATGTAGATAATGTTAATGTTATGTTCATGCATGTATTGTAGATGACGGCTAACTTGTGATGGTTAGTTGAGATGATACAGGTCGAGAATGACGGCAGCTATGGTCAGCAAGAGGGCATGAGCTAAATGTTTTGGCGATAAAACAGTAGTACTAGACTTGAAGTAGATCCAAATTAAACACACACTCATCATAATACTCTCCTACCCCGCCAACTAATTAACCATGATGAAGCTAGCTGCTATTGCCACTCTTGCCGCCACGGCCTCTGCTTTCGCCCCTGCCCCTGTTGCTAAGACAACATCGGCCGTCAATGCCTTCGAGGGTACGTTTTTTTTCAATTTATTGCAAATGCATATGATATGAATTTTTATATTGCAATATGATGCTGTAACTCATATCATATCATATATCTTTTATCGTTCATAACAGGTGAGCTTGGTGCCCAACCACCACTTGGTTTCTTCGATCCTCTTGGATTATTAGACGAGGCAGGTCAGACTCGATTCGACCGTCTTCGTTATGTTGAGCTTAAGCACGGACGTATTGCCCAACTTGCTTTCCTAGGTAACATTGTAGCTCGTGCCGGTGTTCGTATTCCAGGACAAATCTCCTTCGATGGAACACAATTCTCTGATATTGGTGTTGGTCTTAAGGGATGGTTAGAGATGCCAAAGGATGGTGCTCTTCAGATTGTTTTCTTAATTGGTTTCCTTGAATTATTCGTAATGAAGGATGTCACTGGAGAGAATGAATTTGTTGGTGACTTCCGTAATGGTGCCTTGGACTTTGGATGGGATAAGTTCGATGAAGATACCAAGCTTAAGAAGCGTGCTATTGAATTAAACAATGGCCGGTAAGTGGTTTGTTGATTGTAGGGAGAATATGACTTTATTGTTTTTCATTTCATATCTGATATTAATTTGCTCATCTCTTTTTTATCTCTCCCTACTTTAGTGCTGCTATGATGGGCATCCTTGGACTTATGGTACATGAGCAACTTGGAGGTGAGCTTCCAGTTGTTGGAACCATGTAAACGCTGGAAAAAAGAAAAAGCATTATTATGACACTACTCATACACATAACCTTAGATTAGGAGTAAAAAATAAATGTACAGCCAGCTTCCAAATATATAATGTTAGCTGCTTATTATCTAGAGCCTCTTTCAATGACCATTCTACTGTCGGTACTTATGCACGTATTGTTTTTGTGGTCTCCACCGAGAGGCATGGTGAAAAAAGTACAGTAGGAGAAGTTTCCTTTCTAAGAATAAACTTCCCCTTGGATCTTACTGTCTTAGGTACAATCTAATAAACTTCTTTCCGTTTGGAAATTGTGATGGCCGACTATTAAACCCTCTCTCATGGTATGATATATATGCTCTTTACGTGCTGTTATATATACAGGAATTACTAATAAAACAGTTCATTCTATCAAATATGTTCTAACTACGACGCTGTGATGACGGCCGGCCTACAATTTTAGTACTCTAGTAAATATTTCAATAATACAATCCACTCCTGATGATGAATAAGTCAAGCACTAATGAACAAAGCCAACAAGTAGTAGTTGGATATCTCCCGCTAACATGGAATGAATCTAGATCACGATTACGCCATACATTGATAAAGTGGAATAATGAGCGGAGGAAGATAAAGCAAAGCAATAATGATGATATCAATCGGGCAAACCCTCCTAACAGTGATGTTCTAACAGAACAAACAACAAGTCGGCTGCAATGGATATCAAATATATCAAGAGCAGTGGATGATCCAGATATGATATGTATGACAATACCACTCTCTTTAATATTCGTTATATTATCATTTGCTTTACAACCCTATCCTTCCACTACTACTTCTGCAACATCTAAACACATGATACATATTATGCAACAGGCAGCATCACTTCTCTTTCTTATATCATCATTAATATCAATATGGATTACAAGACGGAGACGAAAGATATCAAATGATATAGATAAAAGTATTGAAAGGAGACGTTGTGTGAAAGCATTCTTGGAGGGGATGAAATGTCGTGAGAATGAATGTCATAAGGAGAATAGTAGCGAAGAAGGTACTCAACAACAACAAGCAATGCCCAATATGAATATTGATACTATACCCAGGAAGAATGTTGAAGATGTTTATTCAACATATCGTGTTAATGTTAATCATCATTATTGTCAAAATACAAATGAGAATGAGAAAGAAGTTGATAGTTCATCTCCTGTTGGATATTGGCATCGTATTCCAACCTTATTATTAGTGAAGGGAGATTTTATTGCATTAAAGGTTGGTGATACAATTCCAGCAAAGTGCACACCTCTTATAACAAATCCTCCTGCTGTTAATGCTACTACAGATAGTGCAGCAAGTGGTGGCGGCGATGGAAGTAGTAAAAAGGAGACTGTAATCTTTAACGCAGGGGATAGAATGACTATCAACTCATTATCATCAATAGCTAAAGATACATTGGGATTAGATCAGATATCCTCAGACTCTTCGGATAATAATACTACAACGAAAGGTAAAAAGGGAGGACTGTTACCACCAGGAAGGTCAACACTCAAACAACATTCAGAGGAAATGTTACTATTGGCAAATGGATTACAAATATTTGTATTACTTGAAACACCTTTAGATTCATTTTTACGAAAGGAGTGTGTCAAGAAGGACGATAATACACCGCAGATATTGCGTCAGGGTGAAGCTATACGAGTTATGCTTTGTCGATTTGCTGTTGTTGTATTCTGTATTACATTATTCATCTTATTGGTTAGACCTAAGGGTGCAGAACACTTCTTCCAACAATCAACAACTTATACACTACCGCTCCTTGCAGCGTTGGGAGTTCTACCAGTGGTAACACCCTTATTCTTATTTTGGGTTGAGTGTATTGGTACATCGAGAATACTAGCATCTGTTCATCCATTAACAGCCGATCAGAAGAGACACAGCAAGTCAGGGGTTGATAACAATACTTCTATACATCGACAAAGTAGTGTAATGTCCTTAGTGAGTGAACATTCGCATACAGACAATCGACACAGTATAATTGATAAACCATCTGCATGGCTCTTGTGTAGGTATCTAATGGCAACATCGACACATCGGCTATTTACAAAGTCATTAATCAAGAGAATTACATCTTGGGGAAATCAGAAGCAACGATCGGTTTTCTCCTCGGATGCATTATTGTCTATACCGCCAGCAACTACATATCTCTTGGAGAAGCTAGGGGTAGTAACAGCACTTTGCACTCGTTGATGATGAGTTGGCATGTGAACCATTCTCAACTCCTCAGCAACTGTTGATACCTTCTGATCAAGGCGGGTTTACACTCTTGGATATCTGTCCTGTAGTCAGTGGTGATGATGCCTACATTAGCTCTGATGATGATGGTAATGATAATATCAACAACATTAATAGCTCACGAGATTTCGATTCAGTTTACTCAGACGACTCTCATGATGTGACACAGTATAAACACTCATTCTCTGCACCGGCAAGAACACTGCGCAGAATTAAGAAGTACAGAGGAAGGAAGAAGTCAAAACGAAAAAAAGGCTTACACCAAAACCATCATAACTGTATGAATGTAGATGATGAGGTACAGTTTGAAGACCCGAATTGGTGGAAACACTTACCAAGTCTCAAGAGTATCGGGCTTGGCTGCGTCCTTGTAGATGATTACAAGCAGTCTAGACATTGTCATTCTTCTACTAATGAAGAGGTCGACTTGCAACCTCCTACTAATCCATCACAAAAGGTTTCATTTGATACTACTACGAATGGCAAATCGCGTCATTTAACTCGAGTTGAATCATCTCTTGTAGATCACATATGTTGTGATCAACGGGAGAGGAAGCAATTGCAAATGCTTGCTCAATGTATTGGGTTTGATACATGTCCCAGTTCACTAAGGTCCCGAGGCGACTTGACTTCATTTCAAGAGAGAAGAAGGCTACATATATTGTCCACAAACCTACTTCGGCAGAGGATGCAACTAGATTCTCATGCACTAGGGTTGGAAGAATCTCGCAATTGGAGTCGACTGTTCACTGATGCTGATACAGTGTTTGTCCGAGACACTAGAACTGGTGGCGACTGTCTATTGTCCGTAGGTGATTCGCGAGTGATTACACAATTATGTCCCGACTGGTGGCAGGGAGAGAATTCTACTATATCTCCTCTCACTGCAGCCGATCGTAACATCATCAACGAGACACAGAGTAATTGGATGTTAAGTGATATGGATGTACAGGCGTTCAGCTATGCACCACTACCATATACTGCAGATCAAAAGATTGAAGCATTTGGTGTCAAGGGGTCTCATATATACCTATTGGATAATGCTACACCCAGCACATACGCGTCATCACAAGGCTTTTGGGGGCTTGTAAAGAATCAGATCTTTCTTGGGTTGTTAGGTAGTAGTGTAAGGCCAAGGAGTGAGATTGAACCATTGATCGACAGCTGCTCGGATGCAGGCGTAAGATTTGTATACTTCTCTCCAAGAAATATGCGTCGAACCAAGGAGCTTGCAAGTCAAATGGGGATAGATGTGGCGTGGAATTGTGCGATTAGTCTACGACCTTTGGAAGAAGGTACTGATGACTCGTTCCGTATGACAAGTAATTATGCAGATTGGGACGTGAATGCAAAATTACCGCATGGTGTTGAGGAGGTCAAAAAGCATCTAGAGGACGTTGACAATGTACCTCTGCTGGTATCTTTGTACACCGATTGTACTAAACAATCTGCTGCGGATATGGTTAATGTATTCATGGATTACAAAGATACAGTACTGTCAGTGGGATTATCTCACTTGCCCGGAAACCAAGACATATTCTCTCGAGCAGATCTTGCAATTGGTGTTGATGTTTTAGCTGAAGAAGTATCATTCAACAACAATATCACAGACGAGTGGAATACACTACAGCCTGATGAGGTTGCATTCGTTAGTAGAATATCTGCTCATTCGTCAGTGTTCAACTTATGGGGAGGTAAATCGACTTCTCATCTCAACAGTATCATTCGTATTGGACGTGCATGTTTAGAGGCAGCAACATCGGGCGTCACTTTCGTCATATCAGGGCTACTATCATTCAGTATCTTTATAATGCTCTGTTCATGTACTGTAGCTACATCAGTGCCTCAGGTACCAACCCTTGGTTCGTTTCTTTATACTCAAATATACTCCCGATAGTCGGACTGTCACTAGTATCAACTGATGAATCTAAGGAGTTCATGACTCGTGTACCCCCAAAGAATGATAATTTGGTGAACTACTCTCTACGGTCAAATGGAAGGAAGTACTTGAGTGTATTCTTGGGAGCTTCGTTTCGGGCTATTATTCCACAATTCTTGTATTTGATTGTATTGGGTGAATTGATGTGGGCATTTGATCCTCAATTTGTTGAAAACAACTGCCTTGCTGACGACGCAGAGATACCTCAAAAGCCACCAATATCAACCATCATCCGTTGTGATGCGATGCGAGACTACTCGGGTCCTGCTACAGAATCTGCGGGCACAATCACATTGGCTTCATTTGCAATATGTACATGCTTGGCATCTGCTTCTTTTGTATTTAGTACAGAGTCCATACGATCTGAACCACCTTGGCGACGAAATCAAGTTTGGGTAGGGACATTGGTATCTTCCTTTATTCTCATTATTGTATACTTGAGTGTAGCTCTGCCAAAAGGATCGATGACATCCCTATCTTGGTACTTTTATTTATACTTTGTAATCACTCCATTCATTAGTCTATGGTTTAGCGAGCAAGTAAAGAAGATGGACACAAAGCGAGAGAAGCGTGCTGTTATGATGCGTCGGCTTCAATTTGAAACAAGGCTCGGGATGTGGTCGCCTAAAGAGAATGAGACGAGAGAAAGAAGGGAGAGCGATTCACCATTGGTATAAAATCCTTTTAGAAGTTACTTTTCATTTAGCAAGTAGCTCCTTTTTGCAAGCATAGTACCTTTCTAATCTATTCCTTCCATAACGCAAGTTATACCACTTTGTTGTGTCTTTCTTCCCTTCCAATCTTAGCATGGCATCATTATCCATTTGAAATGTACCATCAGTAACCTCGTCGGCGGCTTGAAGACAACCCCATATACCCCAATATAAGTTAGATGCCATCTGAAAGAGTTTTACTTGAGACATTAAGTTGGATATCTCTTCTTCCTTCTCAGCTGATGATGTTGGCGTCGTCTCGCCTCTGATTTCATTCCGTTCATTTACATACTCTACCAGTATTTTCTGTAATCTTTCATCACTCGGAAGAAGTTCATAATTTGGTATACCATTATCATTACCACCACAATGCTCACAGGTAAAATTGGCAATATCATACATTGCATAATTAATTGATCCATACTCATAATCAATAATACATACCGTATCTTTATCATACCTCCCATCATCACCACAAGAAGTTATATCTAATAATATATTGGCCGCATTAACATCGTTATGACAGAATACTATTGGGGCATTTGGATAATATGAATCAACTCGTTCTTTCAACCAAGCTAATTCATTTGTCAAGCTTGATATAATGTGTTGTGCAATATCTTTCTCTTGAGCTGGCTGAGAAGAGTTGGTTGCAGCAAAAGAGAATAACTCGATTAAGGTGGTATCATCAGTCATTTGTTGTTGAAACTTTTCATTTGATAAATGTTGCGATAATTCCTCAATCCATGAGTTGATAACTTTCCATAATGTTGGTTGTTTCCGCAACTCCTCAATATCATCATCACCACCACTTGTTTCTATTGCAACATTCTTGACATCAAATCCATAATGCAATCTTGCCAATTGTCTAGCTACCTCCATGACTAATGCACCATCATTATGTTTCTCTGTACTACCAATGAAATCAGTAATATAATGTGCTTGTCTCATGTTTGGTATCCACGTTTCAACTCTACCATTATTGAACCGTCCAAGTAGATTAAGTTTGTTATGCACTACATTTATAATTTTGTCTCCTCCATTTGGTTTGGGATTGCATAATCGCGCAAAGTTAGTTGTCTCTTCATCTCGATTGATTAATCCCTCAGCGCCAAATATGCGTACTAATACTGAAGTATAAGTAGTGGCAGTGGAGTTGTTGCAAGGTAGATCAACTTTAAAGAGTGCATTAGTTAAACCCCCCGTTATCACCGTAACCTTTGCTCCTTGTATATCTCTTTCTAAATCAGTATTGTTAACAGTAGTAGCGTCATTATTATATGTTGTGATTATTTGTGCAACTTTAATAACAGTCTGCTCATTGGAAGGGTCAACTTTGAGCAAAGGGAAATACGGTATATTTTCAACATGTCTAACGAAGGTATCATCGCCCGCCGCCACTGCCGCCGCTGCTTCATTGCGTACTTGGATATACGTCATTGTTGGTTGCCAAGATGTAGGAGTAGAAGGGGGAGATGTGATTCAACTCTCAATTAGCGATCAAACGCATGGTAAGCAGCCTCATGGCCTATCTTTCACCCACTCCAACTCTGCACAACCAAGCAAGCATGGGTGGTAGTTGGGTATACCCAAGGGAAAATTTCATTGGGTGGGTATTTGGGTAGGTAGATACCCATACCCAAGTGTAATTTGTTGGTATTTGAAGTTTATCGCCAAAATTTTCTCCCGTGGGGTACTCGAGGGGTCAAAATCCGGGTCATACAGGTACAAAATGACCTGTTTATAGCCAATTTAGGGGCATGAAAGTACCCTTTGCAGTTGGGTGGGTATTTGAGTATGAGTATATACCCAACCACTTGGTTGGGTGGGCCTGGGTGGGTATTTGGGTTGGGTCTGATCGTGTGCTCTAATTACTACTAATATAGTTACTACTATTACCATGCTTTCAATATCAGTTCCCCCTGAATATGGATGGGTAGTTTTAGGTGCCGGAAAGTCCGCTAAGTTAGTATTGTTTTATTATCATATGAATTCATGTGTTTAATATGAAGTCTCGGTGATTTGACTTCTTCTATGAACTTAGTTACATGCCTTTATTTGATTGCCTTTGCAAAGCACATATTATACTAACAAACGTTACTATCTGCTCTCTTTTTCATCTTCATAAACTGTGACAACACGTATCTTTTAGGGTAAGTTATATAAGACATTGCAATATGTGAGCGTTGGCACTACTTAAACACACTATAATTATGTTTTGCTTGGACACACTCGTTAATTATATCTTTCACTTCTACATATGAATTAGTATCGGCCCTGTTATTACGTCAATGTATCTAGGTGGTCAGGTAATGGCGGCTAGGAAGAAGTTTGATGTTCAATATCCTAACCTTTATGGTAAGCGATTTCGATAATGATTTACAAATAATATGTTTTACATACATATATTGACCATATCTTTTGAAATATCATCCATCGACACCAGCTACACCCAAACATCATAAGAATGCAGATGAATTCAACCGTGTCCAACGTGGTCATCAAAACTTTCTTGAGGGCAATGATAGTTATGCAATCATGACATTACTGGGCGGACTAAAGTATCCAATTGTTTGTGCCGTTGGAACTGTATTGTTCAATGTCGGAAGTGTATTATATCTGAAAGGTTATTCTGATGCAAACTTGGATGTGAAGACTGCTCGTTATAAGAAGGGAGCTGCTGTTAAGTGGATTGGTTTTCTAACATCTATGGTATCCACTATCAGTCTTGGTGTATCTCTCATCAGAGGATAAGTAACTATCGGTAGTACATTGCAAGTGTTGAATTTGGGTTTTGAAAGAGATGTTTTTTTTGTAGAAATCGACAATTTGCACAAAATATGATCAAAGAAAGCACATTCTGGCTGACAACATATATCTAAAAAAGAAGGATACTATCGAGTGGTCTGTTGTATCGATTTGAGTTCCTTTTCATCTGATAACACTCTAATGTAAACGCTGAGATTGGTTCTATTGTACAAATGTGTTATGTTATTGCTGCTTCATATACACAACATGAATAACTAGCCTATTCTGCCTACACTATCTCCCCTCGTAAAGTATATTAATGCATGACGAAGATCTGTCCCCTGTTTTCCCCTGCAGGATTCGCTTGCGTGTGAATGTTGAGATAAATATCACCATTTAGCATCGCCTGATATAGAGATGCGAGGTTGTTCAGTTTGATATTCCCGCACATACCATCGTCAAGGTTATCTGAAAGAATATCATCGTTTGAAAGATAACCATCAAGAGCCACTCCATTAATATCTGTTCCATCTGTATCTGGTGGAGTCTCCCAGAAGTCGACAACGACAGGTCCATTAGAGCCAGCTTGGGCGCAATGAAAGTGAATCAAAGTCACTTTCACACCATTGAGGATACTGATTTCAAACCCCATCTTTGTAAAGCCTTCATCAAACCCGTAACGTACCTGACTTTTCATATCAGTCATAACTGGACTCTCGGGGTCTCCAACTCTCTCCTGAGCACCAGATGCATCATCCTTGCCACTGAATCGACCATGAAGTAATTTCTCCAGCTCACTATCTCCGCTCGGATGCCATCCATCGTCAGATCCACTCCACCAACTACCGTCCTCTATGTCTTCTCCACCACTCTTGCCACCCTTGCCCGTCTTTGTCAGTCTCCTCCTAGTACCATCATAAATTATTTTATTTGATAGTTTTCCTGAATCAATACTAATTTCGGCACAGGAAACGGACGTTGCAAGCAAAGTTGAGAGGAAGAGAATATACTTGTTCATCATCTTTTCTTGTTATGTTTTGACGAGGTATTATAGATATAATAGAAGGTAATTAATTGATGATCTGATCCGTGATAATAGCTAAAACTGAAACTAGAGGGCGAGTTGTCGTCGCCGTTTGCAAACTCCCCTACTTAAGACTATCCAGGCAGGCAAATTGAACGGCAAAGCAATGACATTTTTCATTTTTTTATTTGGGTATCCTGAAAAAGGTATCCTATTCCCTCTCGCTTACTGTGAGAGTTGCGGCACCTTTGTCTTGCCTTTACTCGCCCTCACTCGAATGAACAAATGATAGTGCTCAATTATGCAAACATCCATATCAAATAAGCATGTAATAGATATACGTCAAATAAGAAAGATTTGGTTTTAGGGTATCCTTGTTTTATAGTGTGGTATCTTCTTTCCTACTTACCTCTACCCTTAACTGACCTCCCCTTCCCATCTTCTTCATAAACTCTCAATCACATAATCTGCATGATGTTTTGACTTCTCTTGAATCCAAACTAAGTTCAGCATATCATTCGAATCAGCCTTCTTGCCCGCCCCCTCTTCTCCCTCTCCAAACATCTCTGTCTTTGCGTCGCTCCATGTTTCCAAATGACGTTTCACCAATCGCTCTCTTTGATCATTGATTGATTTACACTCTATATACCAAGTTTCATCAAATATACCTTTTAAAGGTGCCCATCTTTTATCATCCCACGCAAGTAGATAGTTTCCTTCTAACAAAACAATCTTGGTTTCAGAAAAAAGTTGTACACCATCGTGAATTGGATCACTTTTTATTCTGCTGTAGATTGGTAACGATGCTTCTCCGCCTTGTCGTGCTTTTTTAAATGCATCAATGCAACCATCGGCATCAAAAGTCCATGGCGCTCCTCGTCTTGCTAGCAACTGGTCATATGTATACTCTATATCTGTCGATGCTCCCATACGTTGTAGTTCTGCTCGAGAATAATGAAATCCATCCATCGGTAGTACTACTGCTGCAGACGGTTTAACAGATGACATACCATCAGTTTGTTGTATCATTTGTACATTTATTCGTTGTGCTACTGCAGCTGACACTAAGAATGAGATATATAAGTATATTGTAATACGTGATAGTAATATCTAGGCGAGATTAAAACGTTTCGGTCAACTTACATGTACTCTTGCCTGACCCCGGGCCACCTGCTACACACACAAACAACTGATTATTCAAAAGTTTATTGGATGATAAATCCTTCTGATATCGATTAATTAATCGTGTTGCAAGTTTATCATATGTCTGTATCATGGCATCATCTATCAACACATCATCAACATCACTATTAGTTGTGGAAGATATTTTTGTCTGTTTTGATACACTGCTACTAAAGCTCATGATAGAAAATGATTCTACCAACGATGATATCAGTGTGGTGAATATCAATAGGAGTAAGAGGATCTGCCGAGGATAGACTGTAGCCATTTTCTCTCTAGAAATAGTGTTGATTTGTCAATTTTTTGTCATGATATTATAGATATGGTCTTGGTCTTATCTCTTATTTAAAAAAAAATGACGCATAATGCCAACGAGCCGTCGACATATCTGACGATAAGATGACGACTAGATAGTAGGGTCAATCCAATCTTCAAACTACCATTAGGACGACTCGAGAGTAGAAAAGTTATAAAATTGGTTGAGGATTTCTTCAAAATCTCCGTCGATACTTAACTTAATTTCTATCATGTGCCAACAACTCCGACCGCAAACAACAATTCCAAAAGTCATAAGCCATAATAATGATGTACATGTATATAATTGGATATGGCCACTACCAATACCAGTCGCTATACTATTACTATCTCTACTCCCAACATCATGTTATTTGAACAGAGGCTACACAGTTTGGTTTCATCTGCTATCAATCATTTACCTTCTGACACAATTGAAATTTATACGAAAAGTACTTATATTACAAGGTATCGGTATATGTCTTGGATGGTATGCTGCAATTGCAACAGATTGGTTTGTTGATAATACTTTCTGTCATACATTATATAGAAACATGCCCGAGTCGATAATGTTCTACATGATAAAAGAAGACGAATCAAGTTACATTATTCTGAATACTGACACGGCAATAGCAATGAAGATTTTATCACATGTTTTAGACACTGTAGGACATCCAGGTCTTGCATATCTCTTTTATCGACTTCATAGCAATGAGTTTAGAATTAGAACAAACGACGATGACAATAGTAGATCAATATGGAGAGATATCTTATCTTGGGAGGTGATAGTAACAGCTTGGCATCTATCTCGAATATGGAGCATGGTACATAACTACTACAACTTTGGAGAAGTTAAACTGTGGTATTATGGACATGATATATATAAACTGAACAACTTGAATGCATACTTCATAGCATATGTTGTCGAGGGTCTGTGTTTTGTAGTAGCAATATTGTACAGGTTACATTGGGATCGCAACGATTCTGATACAGAGAAGAATAGATGTATAGAGAATATCGTTTCAGTGGAAGACAAGCCGCCCAAATTGGTTCATTCAGAGTCTGCAGTATCAACTACAAGCTTAGTGTGATTGTATCACAAAGAAGATCAATGTAGAATCATCTGAAAATATGTTGTTGTACATTGGCGACTACAACAAATTAATGACTAATGATATGTACAGTCTATACAGTTTATTTTCTCAGCTATACATTTCCAAATATGTACAAATATGGACACAATCTTCATTCAGAATCCTGTGATACTTTGTTGATGCTGAACGATCCTATCCAAGGAAAGACTTCCTTCGTATTTTGGTATCGCTTTACTGCAATGACCCCTTTCTTTAAATATGTTATATTATTAGGTCCCTTGACTAACTTTGCTTTGGGTGGAAATGTATCTTCTAGCATATCCAGTTGAGCAGTAAGCTTATTACGCCTTTGAGATAATTTCATATACTTTCTGAAACCAATCTTTTTCATTGTACTGATAGGATGTTGTTGTATATCATTCAGCTCAGTCTCTACCTCCTCAAGTGATTGTGCTATGTCGTCTTTCCAACCATTTACTCTTTGCATCAAGTTCCCATCTTCATCCCAGCGAAGGGAGGCCACTAATTGTGTCAGAGTGGTTATAAAAAACTTCTGTCTTTCTATTGGAGTTCAACGCACTGTTGGCAAGTTATGAAGTAGTATAGTGATAGGTTAGGTAACAAATCATTAACCTAACTTACTTCTCCAGTATAGATATATAACCAGTACTACCCCATACTGATGGATTTTCTACCTCCAACCTATCAACTAGTTTCCAACCATGTATTGGGTTAAGAGCTCGGTCAGTTGTCACTGCTACACAACCGTTACTGCAAGCATTTGCCAATGACTGACCCCACTTTTCATGAAGAATCATCGCTGATAAGTCCGGGTTAAAGTCTTCTGTCTCCCAAACTGTTGAGTAGCAGAATAAGATGCTAGTTTCTGAGAGTAAAGATTGTATATTGTTGTTTATGTGTGCATCTGTTTTGAAGTAAGGATCGTCTGTTGTAAGAGCATTGCCATTGAGAAATGCAATGAGCGATGATGAGGATTCTATATTGCTGTCATGTTCTTCAAACCAACCATTGTTTATACCACGCTCTAATGAATTAACAGCCAATGAATGCAACTTTGATCCGATCTCTACTCCATGTACATTCCATCTTCTCGTCTTATTGGTGTCACATATGCCTCCTCTTGTCAGAGCTGCATAGAAACATAGTCGACCACATCCAGAGCCCAAATCTACCATAGTTCTACATTCTCCGTCTCCATCATCATCTAAAAAGTCTAGTGCACGATCGACTAATACATCATAGCTGTCCAATGGGAATTGATCAAACGTATACTCTGTGCGTGGATCGTCATTTGTTATTGCCCTATCTTGCCCAACACTGTAGGCCTCCATGCCTGCGGTACTACGATCTCGCTCTTCATTTGGTGGACAGAGAATGTTTTTAACCATATCTTGTGCTTCTTGGCGAGAGTATGATTTGTTTATTATTGCTTTGATTGTTGATCGTTGAGAGGAGTATAATGATGTTTGATGCTCACATCTTATGTTTTGATTATTGTTGATAATAAATGCATGACAGCTAGATGATAATGATACGAAAATAAGCAAAACTAATATCAGTAATACTACTAATATCATCATCTTTTGGTATGCTCCAAACGAGTGTAGCATTGTCGTCATAACTATGAGTCTCCGTCTCGGGACCACCACAATAAATAAATAGGCTGCTACAAATAACAAAAACAGTTAGTATATCTACTCGTCACAAACCTTTAATCACCCAATTGTATACTGACATCTCTTACCTCTTTCGTGTGCATGTTGCAAGTTAGGATTGGCGACAGCTCAGAGATGTTATCCCTTAGCTAGGTACTCAGTACTCTCATCACAACTTGCAAGATTGCACTTAGTGCTGTGAGTGATAGTTTAAGGCCTGTGAATTATATATCGCGATTAGTGCCTTTTTACAATAATAGACAGGTCTGCATTTATTTTAGCTTATATTGCAGCGCGCCTTAAGTATACAGATAGGAAATCGAAGAGCTACTCCCAAACAATCCTTATGAAGTTTACCCCATTTTCTTCATATCTTCTGTCCATCCCAACTCCTATTGTACTATTCTTCCCAAACTTGCTCACACTTGTCCATAATAATCCCATCAAGTATATACTAATTGTATATAACTGCTCATCCAATAGAATCATATCACATATTAATTATTGAATAGATACCACAATTAAAAGATTATGTCTGATTCATCACCCTTGATAGCTAACCAAATACTCAATCCCAAGGTACTAACAACGGCCAACCCTAAAAATGCATATCCAGCTAAATCACCATCATTTATAGCAGCAATAACCCCCTTTCCAGTTACAGCCTCTTGCAATAAAACAACAACGAATGCCATTTGTGCTACACGGCCATTCCAAATTTCAGCATTCTTCTTAAGACCCCATGGTGACCGTCCATTGTTGAAGTTCCATTGACGGCCCTCTGATAGTGCTGTTGTTGATGATATGGATGGGCTAGGTATTGTTTGTTGCAATCGATTAGTATTTGATACTAGTATATTATTTTTTTTCTGTGAAGTGGTTGAAACTACAGAGGAAGATGGTGCAAACGCCGATGCAGTAGCAACAAGGAAAAGTAATGATAGAATTCTATTCATCATAATTAATAGTATATTAGTTTGAGGATCTAAACGGCAGCGGCAATAGAGAAGAGTAGTAAGTCTAATTTTTAGATAGCGAGTTGATAATGTATGTTGCAGCTAATAAATTGTGACGTTGTTTGTGGCGGTATCTACATATCCTGAGATACGCTTCTAGGCTTACATAATACCTAAGTGTGCTCGGCTCAATCAACAGGACAATAACAACAGGACAGATATTAAAGGAGCTCATTGAATGCATTCAGTATTACTTCTCTTTATACATAGTCTTTAGTCATTATAACCACAGTTCTATGCAAAGGTATCTTCAATGATATCCTATCAAAGACATTCATTCTCATTCTTCCTCTATCTACTCAATCTTCTCCCAACATTGTAGCATTGTTTTTCTACCCTCATCAAGTCCTTTTTGTTCATAATAGCTAACTACGGGTAACCATGATGATCTATTTGGAGTTGGTGTGACCTCTTTCCAATGCGGAGTATCCTTTATGCAATATCTTGTCCAATCATTAAAGCATTCGGCATCGGTTGCAACATATACTCTGCCACAAGATACAAGTACACTTTGCATTTCTTTCAGTATTCCGCTTTGAATTACTCTCCAATCATGTTCATTTTCGTTTGGCCAAGGATCTGGGAATGTTATCAAAATTGCATCTATATAATTGGCAGGAAAATGTTTCAATAGTTTAATTCCATCTCCTGGTAGTATTCGTATGTTTTGATATGGTGATGAAGATGTTGATGTTGGAGTTTCACTAGCATTCAATTCTTTCTCTATATTTTGCAATATCGTACCAACTCCTGGTTGATGTATCTCACATCCTAAGAATAAAATATCAGGATGCTGTTTAGCATTTGCCAATAAGTTCAGACCAGATCCGAATCCAATCTCAAGCCATATTTGCTTATACTCTTGTGATGGTAGTGGGCATTCATATTGATACATATCGTTTATCTTTTGAGCATACTTTTCATTGTTATCACTGTTCTGTTTATTGCTTGACACTAAATCATTGATGCCAATATTTGGATGATCATACCTACTACTACTAATGTCAACAATACCAAGAGCTTTATTCCACCAATATCTCTTCCATTTATCCAGCATTATAATACTACTCTGCTGTTGCTGAGCTCCATAATTACTCACCCTACAAAAGTCTATTAATACATCTTTTGATATATAATAACCACAATGTGTCATTCGTTGTATTGCTTGCCTTTGAGCCTTGGTTCCTTTTCTATTTGAGAGCTGTATCCACCACTTGGGTTTTCTACTTATATATTGTTTCTTCCCACTACCACTAGCATTATTGTTGTCGCTGGGGGGTGGTGATGTCATGGTGATGTCATAGTGGTGTTATATTTTGAGGGGGGCAAAAGGGGAAGAGAACCCGTAGCCCTAGATTATTGTTGTTGCTGTCGACCTGTTCTTTGGGAGAGATGGGTGGTAGGTGATCAATATGGGGGAGGTGAAGATAAGAGTTCAATAAGGTAATAAGTGATCGTAGTTCACTGTGATGTCACATCCACTCGCGCCGCGAGACTATGGAGAAGAACCCGTACCCAATGGTAATATTGTTGTTGCTGTCGACCTGTTCTTTGGGAGATGGATGAGGTGATATCGATACGGATTGCGGGGAGGTGAAGAGTTTAAGTAAGTAGTAAAAGTTACCATCACCGGTATGTATCCTAACAAAACGGTCTCTAAAGTAAAAGGTAAGACTTACGAATATTGAGTATAGTATCGTATGTAAGCAAATAGAGATATGCAAACGTAATTGTATTTATTCTTAACGTATATCTTATCCCCAATCTCTTTTTGACTCTGTCTTTACACTTACTTGTCTCCCCCACATTAGTATTAATTATTAGCCTCTCAAGTTCTTTCTTGAGATGGTAGGGATAGCACAAGGCTGATCAACTACCAAGCACCCTCCTGAGTCATCAAAGCCTTTGTTTAGCATACGCTTGAATGCATCTTCAAAATCTTCAAGGAATGCCGCATTGTCGAACTTGTACTCGGCTACAATAGCCATCGTTGCAGCTGCATGAGGGCATTGGACAGGAACGCAGTTTCTACGGCACCTAAACTGACAGCTTGCTTCTCCGGTATCACTGTTGAGAAGACCGCCACCAAGATCACGCACCAAAGCAATATCTGAATTGACCATGACAAAGTGGTCGGGATTGTTACCTCGTTCCCATTCATACCGATCTGGTGATGAAAAGCCATCGGCGCTGTTTGGAATGTGAACTTGGTTCCAGTTTGATGCTTGAATGAGCTCTTCAACCGGAGACGACGCGTTCGTACCCCCTACGAGGTTTGTATAATATCCGTTGCCAAAGGAACGAGTATTACCCAGCCAACCATTAACTCCGTTAAACCCAGAGTTCTCTCGCGATAAACCACCCAATGTATGGGCGCCCATGATTGCAACAGTGTCTCGCTCGTCGAAATCAAAGTTATCAGCAAAGAACTGAACCAATTCTCCCGTGTGGAGGTCAGGAGATGGAAGATCACGATGAGGACCTCGACTTTGACTGCAGTCTC
>Ga0214480_100400_pt1 | contig 22289 bp, 14 predicted proteins | sample M1_20Mar14CPVII9_3_FD_165042 | JGI IMG/M metagenome (GOLD analysis project Ga0214480, IMG submission 165042) | Marine eukaryotic communities from Monterey Bay, California, United States - M1_20Mar14CPVII9sort6BwellE17 | ecosystem: Environmental > Aquatic > Marine > Unclassified | place: USA... | reverse complement strand
GTCTGGTCGAGCTGCTGCCAAGTCTTCTGCTACCAATAATACCACGAACAACAAACCAACTACTCGAGGTGCTGCTAATAACAACAACACCACATTTTCCACAATCAATCAAGCATCAGCCACAAACAAATCAAATACTAGCAGAAAGTCTCTGGATCGTGCTGCCAAGAATAATAAGATGGAAGTGGCAATGATGACCAACTCGAGTAGTTGGTTTGTTGTTCGTGGTATTATTGGTAGCAGAAGACTTGGCAGCAGCTCGACCAGACTTGGTAGTACGACTACTACGCAACATTTTCATTACTGTGTCGAGCTCCTTCTTCTTCCTTGTAATATCATCTGCGAACTCACTCATTGTTGGTGTTGATATTAATACAGGTGATGTAGAGTTGTTGTGATGTTGAATTAATTATGAGCTCTTGCTCTCCTCTTTTTCTATTTACACGTGACTGAAAATTCAGTCGAACATTTCAGTCGAAAATTCAGTCGAACATCCGGTACAATCTCAGATCCAACTTATATTCGTACAAATACTAAAGACATAAAACTAATCTAAACCATCAACCATGCAATGTTATTATATTGTTTGAGGTGTTACAGTGAAAACCTATTCATTTACATTATTTTTTATACTAGTCAAAGTTGTGAGGAGGGAGTTCATCATCAGATCCATTCTCCTCATCCGCTCCTTCCCACCTCTGCTGTACTTTGTTGCCGCACTCAATTCTATGCTTTAGACACAACCAGTTGTTAGAAAAACTTGTTCCTTCTTTAAGGAAATCAACTCCAGCAACATCACTGTTGATACCATATCCAATATCCATCATTCTAGCAAAATTTGCAAGTCTAAGCTCCGCTACCAGACATGCAACAATAACATTATCAATGCTAACATTGGTGACATTCTTCCCCAGGCTAGGATTGCTGTCTGCATCGAAGACATACTTACCACTCATGAGCTTACCAATGAAGTCGACTCCTTCCTTAACATTACGCCGACAAAGAGAACCTAATACTACCATCCTTCCCTTTTCACTTGATCCATCACACTTGTTGATATCTGATTCGTTACTCATTACTTCTTTTGCATCATTATTACCCATCCCTTCTGTCCATAACAACTGAGAATATGCTGCCTTTTGTTGTGTCTCAAGAGCAGTGGTATCACGAACTATACCAGCATCACACAAGCATTTCATTATTGATAATTGAGCTTGTCTGGTTACAAATCTCTGTTTATCAGTGACCTTTGCCCCGCGCATTAAATGCAATGATGGTAAAGTTAGGATGAGAGGTGAATCATTATTGTCCGTATAAATAGTACCAGCAACACTGCCGTCGTCATTCTTGATACGGAGAGTTTTCTTATATGCCGGAAAGATTGTATCGAACTTAGATACATCCTTCATTGTATCCTCAATCACCAACAAACCACTATTAACTTCTCGTTCCGCTTTAACCAAAGCATCATTGACCGCATTGACATATGCATTTGAACCCTGTGGGTCATCATAACGGTCGAGCCCACACAATGTTTGTACATGAGTAATGATTTCATCTTGTTTATTGTTTCTATCAGATTCCAGTACATTAACAATACCATCTGCCGCTGCCACTGCTTGTGCATATGATTGTGATGGATATGCATCTTCATAAGAGATTGACTTGGATCCAAAAATTATCTGATTCTCAAGTAATTGTAGGAAACTGGCCGGATCATCAGAATGGAAATCCCGAATCATATCACTAACACCATCCCCAGTTTTGATATTGGAAGAATTATCAGTATCAGCACGAAGCTCGACTCCTTTCCTACGCACGGCATTGGTTGCGTGTTGCCATGTAAAGATACATTTGATTTGCTCCGGTGTTAATCTACGACTCCTCAACAACTCAACTACTAACTGATTCATTTCTGTTGACGGTAACTTGATCATCTCACGCAATGTTGTACTACCAAGGGTGAAGAACATTTCCATCACATTGTGATATTTTGAGCCGCTGAAAGAGCAAGCACAAACAGCTTCAAACCCAAAGTTTAAAATCTCTTGATTCCTCTTTTCTGACAAACTCTCATCCCAACCGGCAAATGCTGGAGCTAACATAGCAATTGCTTCCACTATTTCCATTATTACCTTGTCTTCCTTTACCATTTCCATTTGCTCGTCCACAGTAAAATAGAATGCAACATCTTCTTTGTGATTTTTAACTAGAATATTTTTAGCTTGAGCCACGGTAATCCCCTTCTTATCTTCTTCATCTGCCTCTTCATCATCATCCAACTCCTTACCAACAAGCTGCTCAAATGTTCTTTTAATAATTCCACCCATTACCTCATTCGATAAACCTGTCTTCACAATATTATTCTCACTGTCGTACAACCGGTATGTACCACGTAAGTCTTCACCCACTTTCAATTGATCAATAGTTCTACATTGGAACTTCCCGTTGGTATCACATTTTGATTTAACAAGTGGATACAATCTTTCTACTAACGAATATCCCAACACGGATAATGTATCCCAATTATCTTTCTCCATCTCATTATTATCACGAGGACCCCTTCCGTTTCGATTCAGAAATTTCTTAGTAACAGGCAACATTGACTTGAACTTATCTAATGCTTCATCTTTACCTCTGATAGGGATTGGAATGGTGACATCATTGGGTGGAGGTATGTAATTATCACCGGATTTCTCTTCTGATTTGCTAAACACATTCTCTACAAACTCTTTGCAAGATGATGCACCATGTTCACTTAGTAGAGTATCAATAATGCCAGATTGTGGTGTAGAAGAAGAAGATTGACCAGACGATAGTGATGGAATAATGGACAATCTATCAGTACCATGAATACCAGATCCACTTGCAATCTTTTTTGATGGTGGAGATGATGCGCCAAGTACTCCAGGTATTGATGTTGCCAGTAAAAAGTACAATGCTGCACCAGCTAATCTCATTGTGTTCAATTTTTGGTATGTTATGATAATGTATTATATGAAATATCCAATGATTTGCATTTAATATATAATATCCAGCCGCCAATAAAATGCCAACACGCACGCACGGTGGCATTACTTGAAGGAGGATACCCACTCTAAAAAGATCTAAAAAGATACACAAAAGATTTATTCTTGCAACAACACATCACTTTTGCAGGTAGTACCTCAATAGCATTGATGTAATATAGCAACAGACTAATCCTTTCAACCAGTACTAGAAGCATAAAGATTAAACATATCATCAACGGTGAGATGAAAGCGTCGATAGAGAGCGTAAAACCAAACCTTGTTAGGTGTCAATAGTTTAGTTACTCAAAACACACAGCTTATTGGCCGGTCTACAATATATGGGCAATCTTTACTTCTTGCTTATGCCATTTATGGCTTATGGATCTTAACTGTTGTAATCATGATATCAATTAATCAAAGCAAGAAGAGGCAAAGCCGAAAAAAGTGGTACATTTTACATCAAAGGACAATTTTCAGATATCTTAGACTTGGTGGATGGTGTGCATTAATTATTTACATACCTCTTTTGTCGGCTTACTCTATTGACGAAGACAATGGTGAACAGAGCAGAAAGACCTGGGCATGGTATCTCTTACTTGTCGGCTTTATCTTAGTATTTTCTTTGCAAGCCTTTGTTGATTATAGACTAGCTAAGAAGAGAAGATGTGATGCTGAAGAAGATTCAGTTAAAGTCCAAGGACTCTTGAACAAGCCACTCAAAGAATGGGACGAGGATGATGTCATTCTCTGGATCAATAAGGCAAAAATGTATAGAGAGTCCTACTTTACCGAGGCTAAGCGACACCTAATTGAAGACAAATTAAAGGAGGCCGGTATAGATGGTGAGCTATTATGTAAATACGGTAGTGACATGGAGAAACTGGTTAACTATGTGGGTCTCTCGGTGGGGGATGCAGAGAAAGTGACGAAGGAGTTGACCTTTTTGAAGAGAGAAGATGACTCAATGTCAACTTCGAAGGGAGAAGACTCGATGATGGAGGTCGAGTCTGCTCTTGTTGTAAAGGGGAAAGATGAGGCATGAAATGAAAATGCTGTATTGTATTGTAGAAGATGGGCTTCTTACTGATAACAGTGGAGCTACCATATAAACTATATTGAGATAAAAAAAAAAGAAGCAGTCGCCCGATCGTTATTCAGATTCTTGGTATCCCTGAGGATACCGATGGGATATACATATGTATCTTCAGGGTATATAGATATAGTCCGAGAGTATTATGATATGCAAGGTGTACAGAAGGATATATACATAGAGGGAGACCGACTTTATATACTGAAAAACAGAACTGTCAAGTGGTGGTGTTCATCGGCACTTGAGATTTTCCGAAAAAAATTGCAAAATTGAGAGTCATTTTGATTGAATTGCTCTCTCCTCCTCTCTGGTCGATATTATCCATCTCTGGCTTATAATCGCCTTAACGGGCTCTACATATTGTACTCTCTTCCACATCAATATATCACTGCGGTTAGTATTGTGTTGCAAAAGATATAGCCCTCAAGTAGGTATCATATTAGACACAGTATCATAAAAATTTGCAAAAAGATAATACCGCGATAGTATTGATATCATATATCATATCATACCTTATAATATACAACAATGCCAAGATCACGCGGTAGCAAGAAAAAGAAGAGTAGTAAGAAGGTTGTTAATGATATAATATCATCCGATGAAAGCTCTGATCCAAACAGGAATAGACATCGATCTCGTAGTAGATCTCGTCGTCGATCCGGTGATACGCCACCCACTGACTTGTTCATATCAACATCGATAGATAACAATACCTCCATAGATGAATCTACGAATAGTATAACTGCAATGGTGGAAGGTGTATTAGGTCATGTACCATTGGAACCAAGGCAGACATATGAATCTGATACAGTCAGGGTATTGGATAGTACAGCCGATGCTACTTCACAACAATATCAAAAGCGTCATACATTTAGTACCAAACCAAAGCGTACGGGAAATCCAAATCGTCGATTATCTGATCCACTCTGCAATAGTGTTGTGCCTCAATCAAGTGAAGCTGCAACAACAGCAACTCCAACATCACGAACAACTGAAGAAATAATAAACACTGCCGATAAAGTACCAGGAAAGTCCGCATTTGTATTGTTTTATCATATGAATTCGTGTGTTCAGTATAAAGTCTCGACGACTTTACTGCTTTATTTGACCTTAGTTTGCCTTTATTTGATTGTCTTTTCAACCCACTTGTACTAAATGTGTTACAATCATCTTTCTTCATCTTCATAAACCACGGAACGCGCATCTTCCAGCTCGATTTCGTCAATGGCAACATGGCCGACAAGAAAGATACTTGGATCAACATTATGAACAACAGGAAAGAAGATCTAGTTATAAGACATCTAATCAACTTGAACATTTGTCTCATCAACGTCAACTAATGGCAATGGCCGAACAGCAGGGAGGTGATAATATGAGAAGATCAAGCTCCTCGGGAATATCATCCGGAAGAGGTAGTGGTAGTTCTAAACACACTCCAACTAATTTAGTTGGCAGTGTAGAAACAACCGGAGAAGAAGATGATAGTCCATTTCACATGTCAGTTACCAGAAGAACAAGTGATATGACAAATGTAATTGGTGATGAAATGTCAGCAGGAAATAAAACTGCACATAGCTCTGTTGGTATGATATCTGTTGAAATGATGGATTTAAATATACCACCCAATGTAGATGACGAGGGAGATATGGAAAATGTACAATTGGTAGCCACCAAGACTGGTAAACAGACTTCACCAACAGCAACACCACCAAGAAGACCAAGTTTATCAAGACAACAATCCCGTAGAAAAGCACGTGATCGATCAGATTTCAGAACATCATTAAGTCAAAATCCAAATACACGTTCCTTTTTAGCGAATGATGACGACCCGCACTTTTGGGGTGTTAGTAATAGATGGTTTGCCGATGCAGGAGAATTCGTCGGTGAGTTGGCTGGTATGGCTACGAAGCGTGCTAGTGATGTTACCAATACTAGTAATGATCAGTTGCCATTGACAGAGGGTAGGGAAATTATACACGCCGTGGATGATATGGATACAAATTATAATGATAATGGGAAACAAATGGGTGGAGTGAGCTTTAATGAGGAAGGATTAGATTTTAGTAATAGAGATGACGACAATGAATTGTTTGATGATCTTTCTTCGTTGGGTGATACGCCAACGGGGATATTTACTGATATGACACGACGACAGGTTATTAGGGGGGCGTGGGCAATATCTGTATCATTCATGATTGCATGGATTGCTGTCCAGGTGGCATTACAACACAGTACGACGTTTCAAGGCTGGACATCTGGTATACACAAGCATCAGATTGTATTCACACCTCGGAGGAGTAAACGATATGGTCAAATCAAGGCTCAGCTTGTGGATATTTCAGGTGAAGAAGTATTCATGGATGAAGCAAGTCCACAACATCGAGCACTCTTGTACCTGGCTGATGGTGACACTTTGGTATTAGACCCCCATGACGAGCATGTTAGACCACAATTATTGCAAAGATATGCACTTGCCGTATTCTACTTTGCAACCGGGGGAAGTGAGTGGAAGTCTCGTACATACTGGCTGACTGAACGACATGAATGTGGATGGTTGTTTGTAATCTGTTCTGAAGTGGATGATGATGGTAACATTACAGATAGGGAAGGTGTTGCAGATGATGATTATTCCAACAAGTTGGATAGTGAATTGACTTTGGAAGAAGGCAAGACAGTCACAGGACTTTCACTCTACGGCCAGAACTTACGAGGTCAAATTCCCCACGAGATTGTCATTCTCGAACATCTTCATGTACTCGATTTGGGTAACAACCATTTAAGTGGTATCATAGGAGCAGAGTTTGGCAAATTACAACACTTACACAAGGTCTATCTACAAGATAATGCCTTGCATGGTGGTCTCGAGGCAATGGCATGGCTTACCTCGTTGAAACGTTTGTACGTGGAGAATAACCGTCTTACTGGTACACTCCCATTCGATCTTGGCAAGCTAAAACACCTGGAGGAGTTACGAGTGGGGCAGAATCAACTGACTGGGGGGATACCCTCATCATTGTTTAGATCAGAAACATTGACCAAGCTTGATTTACATTCGAATCTATTTACAGGCGAAATAGACATACATGAGAAGTCAATCCTCGAGTATTTGTATCTTTTCAACAACAAGATGTCAGGTCAACTAACATCAGATCATCTATGCAGTGTATCCGATACATTGATTGATCTTCGACTTAACAACAACTCCTTTACGGGCAAGATTCCTCGTCTTGACTGTACAATGGACAAATTGGAGTTGCTAAGTCTGGGAGAGAATGATTTAACTGGCTCAATCCCCAACATGTTGGGTGGTAAACTTCCAGAGCTTAAGGAATTACACTTGTATGAGAATCGACTCATAAGTACTATACCCAAGACTATATTTGATCCTGAGAAATTGACAGCGGTACTATTGGGCAATAATGAACTGACAGGAAGTCTTACAGCTGATATGGTCGATGGTGCTACTAATCTAGCCCACCTCTATGTGAACAGCAACAGGTTGAGTGGTAATCTTGATGATTTTGCTCAAGCAACAAACCTTGACAGTTTGCAAAAGTTACGCTTGGAATTCAATGACTTTACTGGCAGCATACCGAAACTGAATATGATTGATACCCTTGAGCTACTGTATCTGTACAATAATAGCTTTACTGGAACGCTTGATAACCTTGGCAGTGCCACAAAGCTGAGAAAGCTGAAAGTATCAAACAATACTTTCGAAGGCGAGATATCATCCGAGCTTGGTGAATTGAAACATCTTGAGGTCCTTTCGTTGAATGGTAATAAGTTTGTGGGTACACTTCCACCTCAATTTGAACAGCTGTCTGCTTTGGAGGAGTTGAGAGTAGAGAATAATGACATATCAGGTGATGTACCGTCGGGGGTATGCAAGTTGAGGAAGTCATCTCTAGAAATGTTTAGTTCAGATTGTGGTGGCAAACTGCCTGGTTTCTCTTGCTCGTGCTGTACTGAATGTATATAGTTATACAGTAGTATGTATTGGGGTAAAATCTACTCAAGATAATGAACTGTCGATAAGGAACAGAGTATGTATGTAGAGAGAGAAGTTTGGAATCTTTTTATATATTCTAAAACACAAAAGATAAGATCTGATAATACAAGTAGGAAACACAAAAGATAAGATCTGATAATACAAGTAGGAAATCTTGACATGTATATGTAGGCTCCATCTGAAGTATAGTCCCCTCAGGTCCCAAGTCCCAACCCCCTTCGCCGAACACTATCTTCTCAAAAGAACGGATACCATCAACGTCTGCTCGCGCAATCTAGGTCATTTTAGGGAGTTGTTACGATTAGGCTCCTCCTCATTGCAATAAATAGGCGGGAAAGGTTGAAGTAAGTAGATTAATATACTCTCATATTATTGAGCCCCGCCCAATTGATATTATATAATATATGTTTCTTAATTGATATTATATATATATAGTAGAATGTCGGCAGCGGCAGATGACGATGAACCCGGTGGCAATACAGCCATTAATGATGTTCAACAACCTACACAGATAGAGGAACAATCACCTCTCATGTCAAACAATACCCCAGCTGACTCACGACATGATAATATGTACAACAATACTAACAATGGTACTAATTGCAATGGTATCAATACTACCAACACAATAAACGAACAACAGGAACATCGTCCATCATGGCGTAGTTCCGAGTCGTCAATACAAAAAGAAAGACCAACTCCTTTAAACTCCTCTGCCAACAATACAACATCCAATACCACTAACAATAATAACAACAATACACAACCAACAATAATAGGAGCACATCATATAAACGAACGAGCACCAAATATTAATAGACGGTTCTTCCGATTAGCTGGTCCAGGACGACGTGAGCGAGCGAGAGAAGAACGTGCTGCTGCTCGTGAATTAGCTGAACAACAACAACAACAGCAAGGTAATAGTAATAGTATTGATGTTAGTAATAGAATTGACAATAGTAATCGAAATTCTAATGAATTAAATGAGAGTGATAACAGTTTATTAAGGCGAACTATCGAACGGACGATTCAATCCAATGGTTCTTCAAACACGGGTGGCGGAGGTGGTAGACCAAATTTAGCATCTTCAGGAGGTGGAGTAAGTTCACGCAACTTTTTATCAAGATTGGGTATCAACACCACAAATAACAATAATGAGTTTCGTAATTCGAATAATTCAGATACAGTTAATCTACGCTCTTCCAACTTTACAGATGATGGACATCACCCACATAGCAATACCACCAATAATCACTCTCACTCGCATAATGATAATTTAATATCAGCAACATTAGTCGAAGATACAAATGTAATCTTAGCCCAGGTAGTTACCGACGATGATACTAATATATTAAAACCACCCGAAAGTGAGGTAGAACGGATAGTACAACGATTGGAATTACGTCAACATAATAAAGTCTCGGTACCAATGGAAGTGAAATATAAATTTTTAAAATTGTGTAATGATGCCGCCTGTAAGAGGAGATTAAGTATCAATCAAGAAGAAGAAGGTCAAGGAAAAAGAGGGGACATTGAAGAAGGCAATGGTGATGGGGATGAAAGGAGTGTAAACTCGTGGCATTCTAGTAGAAGCTCTGATAGCTCTTCAGACGATAGCTCGTTACCAACATCTATGGAATCTAAACATTGGTTTAATCCTGATAATAATACACCCCACGCTGATACAGAAACAACATCACCGTACATACATCGATCAGACCTATTACAAATACGTAATACTATCCGCTTATCAGTTGAATCACGATCGAAATATCAACGAATACAAGATTCAATTAAAGACAAATTAGGTTTTAGAAGTCATTCCAAGGTATTATTACATGTATTAAATCGTGCTGTTGATATGATTGATGAAAGTTTGAGAGTTAAGGAAAGTAGACGGGGTAGTAATTTGGAAGCTAGTTGTGTTAGGTACGAGTTTTTGTGGGAGTTTATACTACTATGACCGGGGTGTGCACATGATATGCACTTTTATTCATTTTTCAGCTTCTCACTTTGCACCCTCCTTACAGCTTTGATGCAAGTCAAAGTTTAGAAAACATGGAACGCACCGCTGATAAGCGTAGAAGACGAGATTCCTTTACATCCTTCCTATCCAACAATACAAATGAAACACCCACAGATTATGAAGCAACAGAAGAATTTTACTATAAAGATTTTTCATTCTACAACCTCAAGGTTGAAAGTAATTATCCATGGATGAGAAATGCTACAGTATTTAGTTTAGTTTGTATATTGGCATTTTATGTGTCTACGCCTATATTATGGTGTTTGATATTGAATGATGATAATATATGTCCCCGCAATAATGGAGATGGGGAGAGTAATAGTAGCCATGTGTTATTGACTCCATTGTACTTTGCAAGTGCTACAATGTCAACCGTGGGTTATGGCGATGTTACAGTCTTGGTGAATAAACAACATAATCCAATATTTCAACAAGTGAATAGTTATGAATTGGATATTGAAGATGCGCTCCAAGGTGCCTTGTTTGGCGGTAGGGATTTAACTGAGAATACCGCATACCAAGATCTTGATACTGTGGAAAGATGGAGAGTATTCATTGCAACACTATACATGATACTATCTTTAGTTGTTACTGTTATTGGATTCCGTGCTGGGCTAAATACCGACTTCCGTCCCTTCCGCGGCCGGCTTGATATATTCGGTAATCGAGTTTATCAGATATTGCGAGAAGCAAAGGTTATCAAGGGACGGAGTGATAAGCATGAAGAAATGGTTAGTTGGATGAGATGGGCAAAGTTTTCACAATTGGCAGAATTATGCTTTAGTTTTCTAATATTGACATTGATTGGAATGTTTGCTGTGCAGATATCACTTTTGGGCGAAGAAGAAATGTCCTTGAGTTGGATGGAAAGTTTTTATTGGGCAGTTCAGACAACCACGACTATTGGATATGGCGATGTTGATACCCCGGAGAGTCTACGGTGGTTTGTCATCTTTTACTTGGCCATATCGACATACTTTGCGGGGTCTTGTTTTGGCAAGTTAAACGAACTTAGTACCAACCTCGAATCTATGCAGCGATTGTTTCTATGGGAACAGCAGGAGGCTAGTTATACAATGTTGGCTGACTTTTCGGGAAGGCCAGATCATCGAGATGTGGGAGGTATTGGAGAAGCAGTCGATGAGTTGATGGATGTTGATCCTGAAATTAATCAGTTCGAGTTTACAATCGCCTCGCTTGTATTGCTTGGCAAGATAACAAGCGATGATGTCCGTCCTATACTGGAAAAGTTCAAGAAGATGACAAATGGTACGAATAAGATTACCTCGGCTGATGTTGGCAGGTCTGGCTCTAGTAAAGATGATGCCAACGATGAGGAAGAAGATGTTGAATCCAATAGTGACGAGGATAGTCATACGTCAGATGATGACAAGGCCCCACAATCACCACCGATGAGATCCTCAGGCACAACGGGTGCATTAGCGGTTGGTAAGCAAATAGCCAAGGCATTTCGAGAGGAAATACTGAGCAGCGGCACCACCAATACTGAACAGTATAACCGTGTCAACAGTACACTGACCAATGAAGATGACGATAGTGAGCCACCAGACTACTCTCACTTCCGTATACCTCGCAACACATATGCCATTGCGATTGACGACTCCAAAATACAGCGGAAGCTACTTGGAAAGTTCTTTGATTTCGCCGGAATTAGCTCTGATTTCCAAACCATTGTTGGTGACGGTTACGACGAGATTATGGGCTTTGAAGATTTTGTTGTTAACTTTATGGAGAACCATACTGATGATTATGTCTTCCTCATTGCCGATGAGAATCTTGATGTGGTGAATGAGAATGACGAGCCCATGACAATATCTGGAAGCATGTGTGTAGAGAAGATACGAAATCGACTATCACCAAGGCTTGAAAGAAGAATGTTCTCGCTCATTCGAAGTGCTAATGATAGCTCAAGTGATATCAACATTTACAGTTCCAGAGCTCACGGCTTTCTGCCCAAGGCGCCAATCAAAAGAGACACGGTTGTAGAAATGTTAGCACCTTTATGGCTTGATCGATTTCCACCTTCGGAGTTTGGCGAGTCGATGGGCTTGTCAAGTAGTAACAAGGGCAAGGGCGGTATTCTCGGTATAGCGTCCGATGATATTGCTTGTACACCGTTTGATATAGCCAAAAAAGTCGAGCATATCGAGTCTTTATTCGAGAGTGATATACATATCACGGCAACACATAAGATTCATGATCAAATGCACGAACTCAAGGGTGATCTTCTCACACTTGACTCGGAGCAGAGTGTAATGTCAATCATTGGTGATATCAACTTGATTCTTGTGGCAAGATCCCCAGAGACTATTGTGGATAGATGGCGTTCCGTTAGAGATACTGTGAATGATATGGTCAATACGCTTGAACGAAAGTTCAGGATACCTAAAAACACTTATGCAATTGCAATCGACGACTCCAAGATCCAGAGAAAGCTACTCGGCAAGTTTTTCGACTTCGTCGGGGTGCCAGAAGAGCAATGTACTATTAAAGGTGATGGCTCAGCTGAAATTCTAGGATTTGAGGACTTTGTAGTAGACTTTATGGAGATTCATGCAGATGATTATGTCTTCATAGTCGTTGATGAGAATCTAGATGTTGTGAATGAGTCTACACAGCAACATGAATGCATTTCAGGTTCAACATGTGTAGAGTCAATCAGAAAGCGGCTACCTGATGAACTAGAGAAAAGAATGTTTGCCATTGTCCGAAGTGCCAATGATTCAAAACGGGAAATAGAAATGTTCGAACAGAGGTCACACGGCTATCTTTCCAAAGCACCTATCAGGAGAGAGAAGGTTAAAGAAGTATTGGCACCAATGTGGCTCAAACGCTTTCCTCCGTCGGAGTTTCCAGACTCGATTGATAACGATGATGAGAGTTTGCCAAGTGTAGCAAGTAGTTCACTCTCTGATGAGCTAGCCTGCTCCACTGAGGATATAGCTCAGAAGCTCCATGAAATTGATGCAATGTTCAGAGACAACCTACACGTCACCGATTGGCGTCTGATTCACGATCAGTTGCATATGCTAAAAGGTGATCTTTTGACAATGAACACGGGTGCTGCCAGAATGATCTCTTCCTTAGGAATGATCAATCTCTTACTAAAAGGTCATACCATGGGTCTAAGGATGGATGCCGATGCCATACTTATGAAATGGCAAAACCTCCGAGATCATATCTTTAGTATTACAAGTTCTATCCAAGCTGGTGGGGGTAAAAGTGGACGACGTAGCCGTAAAAGTGTTACGGATACAATCCTTAGAAGGAACAAGAGGAGCATGGCGAGTTCCTTCCTATCAACGGCATCAAACGGCACTGCTGGTTCTCCATCCATGAAAAGGTCTACAAGCAAGGGTAGTTTGAACCAACTCACCGATTCGTTCGTTTCGACAACATCGAATGTATCTGGGCTAAGTGAAGTTACTAGCAAAACTGAGAACATATCAACAGCTCCTTCAGATAATACCAAAAGCACTATCTCTGGTAGAAGAACGTCGAAAAGATTGGCGACAAATACTGACAAGGATATATCAAGCTCTTTCCTGTCAGTATCATCTCAGGTTTCGGCTTTATCAGACTCGGATCGACATCCATCTGATTTGAACCTATCTTAATTGTTCAAATCTTGATAAAATCTAAATCCACAACTCTATTACTCTAAGATTCTATTATTACACATTAAATCTATATACATTCAGTACAGCACGAGCAAGAGAATTCGGGCAGTTTGCCACCACAATCTGAACTAAACATCTCCAGAGATGTATACCAGTTCATTCTTCCTTCTGTGCAATTACAAATGTTGACGGAGTTTTCAATACTCGTAGAAACATTCTCTCGCCATTCACAGTAACAGTACCTGAAAACATATAATCCCACACACCTGCTCCTTTCACTTCACCTCGTTTAACTTCTTTACCAAATAAATAGAATGCCGTTTCTATAAACATAACTCGTATTCTCTTCTCATCTAATACTTTTCTATTGGCATTCAATTCAATTTTAAGTGGACCTTAAAATGTGGAAGAAAGGAAACTGTGAGCAACTTCTTTTGTATCATAGAACATGCATACCATACTATATATGCATACTCACCAATCTCAACCCGATTAATAAATCTTTCTTCATCAAGAAATGATTGACTAACACTACCCACAAATGGCCCTAATGCTCCACTACTCGCACCAGGAGATGCACTATATATTAAATCATGTCTCCCTTGCAAATCTACTTGTGCAGGTCCATCATCCGAGTATGGTATCAATGCAGATGCTAATTCATCTATTATTGTTTGTTGTTCTTCTGTTAGTTTGCTACCTATTTGTCCGTACTCTTTGCATTTGTTTATTAGTTTGGTTGCTAGTTCATTAACTTTGTCACTATTATTGTTTGATACTTTTATTGTATCAGTATCTATATCAGGTGTCGATACGGCGGTAGGAGTAGATTGTAACATGCTACTACTACTACTATGCTGTTGACCATTGCATATCTTGTATATCGATGGTGAGAACCCGATAACAAAAGAAGATATGCATTGCAATACTAAAATTAAAGCCAATAGCGCCGCTCTGTTTAAACTGGTCATGGTTATAGATATGTAGCAAATGTTACGACGTCAAATACTATGTATAGGTATACTACTACAATACAAACTATGAGGTGGCGGTCGCTCTCCCCTTGAAAATCGCACTCTGCATCACTTAGTTTTGACTCATAACCAGTTGCACGTTATTACAGCATTCATAAAAAAATAGATATTCATTCTCCTTTGCTTATCGGCAGCATAGCCTACCTACAATAATTAGCTGATAGGAGGACGGCGGCCTACACTGCAATGCACAATTGATGGGCGGTATATTATAGGAGGATGACCGCAGATATATCATACCCAGACGTTAAACTAGAGAAAGTTGCCTTTGGATCCTGCCATTCACGAGGTGCATTGAACAAACACATATCAAAATCAAATGATTCACACAAAACAATATGGGATACTATCACATCATCTGTCAATCCACAAACATTCCTCTGGACTGGAGATTCAATATACCCACCACGGGGTATCAAAGGCGATACACCGCTAAGTGTGATGCAATACGAATGTGAGATATAATATGTGTATATCTTGTTCATACATACATCTCATGCTTATTCTTATCTCATATGTTATAATAAACTTATAATACTCTTATACCCCTTTCAATGACCTATACAATCCTTATTGCAACAATACAAGATGACCAAATGCTACACAACAAAACGTTGGGATATGCCGAGTTCACAAGTAATAATAATAGATTAGTCGGAGGAATTCATGGTACTTGGGATGATCATGACTATGGAGGAAACGATCGAGGGTATGAATTAAATAACAAAGAAGAAAGGCGAGATGCATACTTGAACTTTTTAGATGTACCAAAGGATAGTCAAAGATATAATAGGAAAGGAATGTATAGCAGTATAAAATTTGGTCAAGATGACAATATTGTCAAAGTGATCTTCTTAGACACACGTTGGCATCGAGAAAAGCACTGCATACCAAGCGTTGGGTCTCATCCTTTCATCCCAATGGGTGCATTAGTAGCGTGTCTTACTCGTTGGATAACAGCAGGATTAAATCTCCCATCAATATTACCAAGCTGGACATCATGTACAAATGATAAGAAAGTATTGGGAGACGAACAATTTAGATGGTTGGAAGAACAAGTAAATGAAAGCAAAGCATCAGTTCATATTGTGGTTAGTAGTGTTCAGGTGTTGACGGCAAACCCGGTAGTTGAATCATGGGGTCATTTTCCAGCAGAGAGAGCGCGGTTATTAAAAACACTCAACAATGTAAAAGGTTTGGTGATACTATCAGGTGACGTTCATCATGCCGAAATCTCTTCTACAAAACCAAAGAATGATGACGAAGAGCAAAGTGTAGATATATATGCTAACAACGGGGCATTTGTAGAGGTGACATCTTCTGGTTTGACACATTCTTGTGACGAGCCCTTTTATGGACCATTGTGCAAACCAATCCTAGAGGCATTTCCAACGAACCGATTAGATGGAGGCAATGTTAAAGGTCCCGACTTGCCATCATATTATACCAGTCGGAACTTTGGTTCTATTGATATCGATTGGGAATCAAGATCATTCAAGATCTCTGTTCATAATACTTCAGGTCAAATTATACTCTCTACTGGAATTAAAATGGATACTACAGCAAACATGTCGGTTTCTGATATAGATGCTATCCCAAATTGTATTGATGGTCATCTCGTACCGGTTTTCAAAGATGTCGTGTCCTTTTATATTGCTGGGTTCTTGATATTTTGTGTTTGGTACTTGTTTTTGCAATCAGATGATGATAAATTTGAGGGTGCGAGTACAAATAGACAGCCAAATAAGAAAACTAAAGAAGCTTAAGAGATATATAGATATATAACGCCACGCTGACAAGCCAACATGTTCGTTTTACTCATTCTCGGACTTCCACCTGCTAAAGATACCTCGAGTGGTATCCTTGAAAGATATTTTTTGCCAAAATGAAAGATCATGCAGTGACACCACCCATCGTTCTCAAGTTCTGTGATGGATAGGTATATAACATACTCCTAGTTACCATGTTGAGCACAATTCTACAACAGAATCTTTTCGCTCTGGTCTTTAGACATTTGCAAATCGTGGCGGATTCCACCAATCTACTTATCATTGCAGTACTGATGGAAGCACTATCGATATATGTCATGACTAATCGACTTACAAATGTTGGAGCAGATCCTCCCGACATATGGTTTGGTTGTTCAGAGGATAAATTATACAATTTTCTAGAAGAGATTGGGCCTATTGGAAGGCAAGCTTATACTGATGTTAACACATGGGATTTCTTTCCTTACATGCCGTCATACATGATGTAAGTCTACTTCTTTGATAAAAGTATATGATTATTATCCCGTGATATATGATTCTCATATCTCTTATGATGTGTATGCAATACTTAGACTTCTTGGGGCATTGCTTATATGTCAATGTCGATCTGCTGGTGTATCAATAGAGCTATCTTGGATATCCCCTACAATCATGGGCTTTGATATTATCGAATCATCAATATTCGGGTATGCTAGTGCGACATTTCCAACACATATAAATCCTCTGCTTATAAGTATTGCATCTATCGCTAATCAACTGAAATGGGTAACATTTGTCACGGCGCTTCTTCTATTAGTCGGCTTGTTTGTACGGAGTATGATACTTAAACACGGCAACAAATTGCATCAGAAGTGATATTATATGAAAGATAAACACGACATGTGTATCTTGGTCGTAGACTGATTACTTGGGGGATAGAACAAGAACGAGTATTGGCAGAGATGGCGCCTTTAAACAGAACGAATATGATCAAAGGGTATGTCTTTCATCTCAGCAATGGAGTCTAAAGTGATAAATAAGTATTGTGCAATCAAACAAATACCTAATTTCTATTCTATTCTATCTATTCTCTAGAGTCTCTTCATCATCAGCAACAGTACATACAAAAGAGACTTTGATTCCTAACCACATAGGTCTAAACTTATTCACCATTGTGCAACTAACTTGAGTAGGAGAGCTATTTCGAAGGAGATGAGGCAGCTAACCAGGAAGAAGATAAAGAAAGACGGAGAAGACTCCTTCTTTGGGCTCATAAAGTCAGTGAGTCTACACTTCATCAAATAATAGTCGTTTAGTGACTTTAAACGATTTCTCTTCTTGTCAAAGCGAAGAACTGTAGGTAGTTGAAAGAAATCATAACATTTGTTAGATAAAGGATACAGCATGAGACAATGTAGAACACAATCCTATATCACATTCTTACCTCCATCACCTAAAGCAAGACGATACTCCCGTGTAGAGTTTAACCGGTGCTGATATTCGGAGACCTTGGAGCGTGAAGCGGATACAATATTCAACAGGAAACGAAAGATCATTCCGAGACGACTCTCATTACTGTTATAAGTAACATCCAATGCTGACCGAGCACGTTGTCTACCGGCTCGATCAGCCTTGTGCAAACGAATTTGCATGCCGGTATGTTTGTACCCATCTTGTATCGGTAGAAGAGTCTTGATATCAGCTGTGTTGGTGAATCGAGCAAGCTGTAGTCTTCCTGTTTCCTCGAGATGCTTGAAGCCTTGCTGAAAGGCCTGGCAGCCTACACGACCTGCAGAGAAGGTGAATACCCTGACGGCAGAGGCCAACTCGAGTCTTGAGTCAGAAGCGAGGAAGTATCCAGCCACAGTGGCAAGTCCGCCACCTAATGAATTACCTGTAATGGAAAGATGAAACTTTCCTCCTCCTCCTGTTAGCTCGTTACCAATCAGGCTGATCTTCTCCTTAATCTCATCCAGAGTGCTTCTCTTTGTGTCTCGTCGTACTCTTAACATCTCATCAGACACCTTGGATCGTAGGTTGATGAGCTCAGAGTTGCCTTCGTAATCTTCATTCATAATCGAATTGGGATAGCTCGACATTGATGTATCTTTGAGCAGACCAAACAGTCCCTCTTGTCCTTGGAAGACTAAAGTTACTGTCACCGTTTCTCTATTGATACAGACAGCCCACGTAACATCATCAGGATGTCTGTCGGCCATCCATACTACTTCAAGCCCAGAGTCGAGGAGATTCCTCAAATTTGATCCCTCTTCAAAGTAGTCGTTTGACTTCTCAAGTTTACGTTCGATCATGCTTTCGGTAAGTGCCCCTTTACTCGAGTCTGCTCTACTAGATCTTCTATTGATACCAAAATGATCTGCGATGAGCATCTTCTCTTGCTGCAACAGGGTAGCGTCTTGAAAAGAATCCTGCTTTGCCATGGAGAGACGACGGCTTGACAATGCCTTACTCATATCGGCACGCTCCAAACTTGATGGTGAGCTATTTGATAACCGCCTGACTTGACGATCAGTGCAGCACTCCTTACGAAGGGACTTTATGATATCTTCAGTCACCTTATCAAGCTGCTTGACCTTTGAATCCTCAACCCAATTGTTGAACTCTTTTAGAAAGCTGTTTGTGCGATGAGAATGGTATTGGTGAGTTGAAAGTTGAAATGATACCCAGAATAAAGAGAAAGACTTACCTTGCATCATAATCCAGGGAAGCTTTTGTTGACCAGTTTAATGGCCTAGAGAGCTGTGCCTTGGACATTTCATACTCATCAAGCACGGTTCTAACAATCGCACCAGTAGTCTTGGTTTTCTTCAGGTAGCTGTCGTCGTTGGACACTTTCATTCCTCTTCTGATCATTTCTTTCCTTCGAGCCACAGATTGGTGACTGTTGACGTCAATATCTACCAATTTGACAGAGGCAAATCCGAGTACACTGAGCTCACGAAGCTTGCCGTAGACAGATACTAGTAAGCTAATTGACAAGTTGTCCATTCCTTCTTGCAAGACATCTCCACAGGACTCCTTGAGAGGCGGACCGTCAAGAGTATCAAGATCCATGGGAGCTGTGAAGATGGAAGAGAAGGAGTTCCTTTTCAACATGGGAAAACCGTCACTGTTACCTGATGAGGAGAGGGAACTTCGTCGTCGTCTAGGTCCATCGTTTCGGCTGGAAGTGCGGCTGCTGACCTCTTGATCTTGTGCTGACAATACTGCACAGTCAGTTCTACAACTCTCGTTCCTAGTCAGCTGATCTGAACGAGACAGCCCTTGGGTATCCTTATTAGGTGTATTGGACTTCGTACTAAGTGAATCTTCTCTTGTCAACTTAATCGACGATACAACTGCATCAGACTTATCTCGGTTCAACCGTGGCACGGCAAGAGAGTTCAAATCTTCTCGTTCATCTGTGTGCGGTGTATTTGGTGACATGGTGCTGATAGTAGTATCACCTTTCGATAATGGGATCTTCTTCTTCGTGCTTCTATTCTTCTTGGGAATTCTATTCGAATCAAGTACGAGTGTTGATGAGATTGAATCCTCGTTGCTGCTTGATGGAGTGTTGATAAGAAGATTGACATCATCACTATTGCCTAGTGTTGAAAGGGAGTCTTCCCTCGGAGTTTCGTATGCTTCTATGAGCGCTGAGGGGTATCCTAGATACCCTTAGTGAAAATTGTCCAGGATACCGAACCAAATCCGACAAACCCCAACAAACCCTCAAAGATTAATAACTACGAGCAATGAGGCCTATTAGCGGCACTCTAGCGCCATAACTAGCCAATATCATCAGCTAGTACTGCACATACATTGTCTCTATATACCACTACCGACATCTGCATACTTATTTGGTCTATATCTACATATACTAGGCCATCTACACATAGGATACCAAATCATTGCAAAACACTGCAATTCTGCATTAATCATATCATATACTCCATTATATAAAGTATATCCACCCTCTCCCTATTAAATAATTCGATTTTATCATTTATTAACATATCTGAATACCCTACAACGTCAATATTGCATATCCAACATGGGTATAAATGATTTTTGGATTGATGCATTGGGTGATTGGATGAGTTTATGTAAGCATGAAAAGTTATCCAACTATGCAGGAAAACGAATTGCTATCGACTTATCCATCATTATAAACAAGAGCCTAAGAACTGATATTGATAGACTATCAGCCACATGCAATCCTACTTACAAATGCAAAGATCTACTACAAAATATAATCGTCGAACATCAGGTATTAACAAAAACCGGTATATTACCTGTGTATGTTTATGATGGGATGTCTCCTGAAGAGAAGAAGAAGGAGAAGGAAAGGCGGCGTGCATTATTAGAAAAGGCAGGAGATAAATACATTGAGCTACGGCAGCAAGCAATTGACAACATTAATGCGGTAGAGCCAATTCAATTTAGTGCAAAACAATTAAAAGAAGCTACAGAATCTCGTATGAAATCTGGAAAGCCTACTCCCAATGACCAAACAAACATATTAAAATGGATGAAAAAGCAGGGATTAGAATGTTATGGTTCTCTACTTGAAGCAGATCAACAAATGGTTGCATTAGAACAAGATGGTATAGTGGATGGCATTATGTCTGAGGATGGTGATACAATAGCGAACGGAGGCAAAGTAGTATTTTGCAAGTTAACAAGGAAGGGAGGCTACCTCACTTGTAAAGTGTTCAAAAGAGATGACTTCATGAAGGATTGCAACACATATAACTCGAAACTATGCACGTATCCAGAGTTGATGGTTGATGTAGCTCTGTTATTGGGAAACGATTATATGTCGAGGATACATAAGAATGGCCCCGTTATGGTTTTGGGAAAATATGCAAACAATGAAGCGGCTGAAGATTCTCGTCGGAATGGTAATCCTAGAGGTACACGTCAAGAGAATGGATTGATTTGATTACATCTCATACACACTCGCCTAGAACTAGATTGCACGTTACGTGATGCAATAGAAGGTTGTTGAATACGTGTGTAATCTTTCACATTGTCCCAATAGTCTTCACTGACAATTGAATTTGATCCAATAGTTCTCAGCGGTTGATACAAATTTGCTTCCCCGTGTGCTAGAGAATGCACATGTGGCAGATATCGTATCAACCAATATGGTATTCTCTCTTTTAAAAACGCTTCAACTTGGACTCGGCTGAATACTGTTTCACATCCTGCACGGCTAGTTGTTATTGGAATCTCGCTTATTATCTGACCGGCTGAAGAGAGGAAGCTCAGTCAAAGAGACAATCAAAGAGACAACGAACATCATAAATATTTAATTATACGGATTATTTGGATTGCAGTTGTTCCTATTGTGACACTGCTCATTGTCGTGATACCACTTATTGCAAACTGTACATAACACTAACTCGCCTGGTTGATTACATCTCATACACACTCGCCTAGAACTAGATTGCACGTTACGTGATGCAATAGAAGGTTGTTGAATACGTGTGTAATCTTTCACATTGTCCCAATAGTCTTCACTGACAATTGAATTTGATCCAATAGTTCTCAGCGGTTGATACAAATTTGCTTCCCCGTGTGCTAGAGAATGCACATGTGGCAGATATCGTATCAACCAATATGGTATTCTCTCTTTTAAAAACGCTTCAACTTGGACTCGGCTGAATACTGTTTCACATCCTGCACGGCTAGTTGTTATTGGAATCTCGCTTATTATCT
>Ga0214480_100399_pt1 | contig 22295 bp, 13 predicted proteins | sample M1_20Mar14CPVII9_3_FD_165042 | JGI IMG/M metagenome (GOLD analysis project Ga0214480, IMG submission 165042) | Marine eukaryotic communities from Monterey Bay, California, United States - M1_20Mar14CPVII9sort6BwellE17 | ecosystem: Environmental > Aquatic > Marine > Unclassified | place: USA... | reverse complement strand
CCACATCTCGCTCCTCATCAGTCAAGTGAAGTTTGGGTGACCATGAAGAGGTTGCAATATCGTCGATACTCCAGCGAGACAAATCAATTTCCATCCAAACTTAATGAGTTAGAGAAAAAGCAACTTCATAAGTGGTCTCAGTTTGACGTTGTAAAGCAAGAAGGAACACTTGAAGAGATTCAGGCAGCAATTGAACAAGGAGGGTTGGCACTAAATGGTCGTGATCGAGGAGGTCTTCTGCTTACTCATTTAAGTGCAGCATATGATCGTGTTGACTTGGTTGAGTGGCTAGTCCTCACCAAAGGAATGGATATCAAATCAATGGATGGACAAAGTAGGACTGTATTAGACGTAGCCAAGGCATCCAAGGCTACATCATCAACCAAATGGATCACCGAGTTACAAGCTAGGAGAACAATTGCATCATTTACCCAACAAAATTATCACAGATTAATAGCAATTAGGAAGCATCAAAGACTAACAAAGGCAACAACTACAATCCAAACAAGTTATCGTGGTTATATGATTCGTAAGCTTTACTCTGGTATACTTGTACAACGATTAGAAGAGTCTCAACGCTTCTCTGCCATATGGGGACATGTCATCCAGCAATATAATGGTATCAACTCGAACAAGGAGCCGCCTAATTGGTCTTCCATTCGAGAGAGTGTATCCGACATCAATCAAGTAGAATTCACATATGATGATAGTTACTTTGAAGATACAGACGAGCAGCTGAGTAAAGCGTTGGAAGGGGCGTTGCAAGTAGAAGATTACGAAGAGAAGGAGAAAGCTACAGCTGACAATGAGAAGAGTAGCGTCAAAGTAGTTACAGAAGAGTCGTCGGATATGGCTGTGGAGAGCACTAGTAGTGATGTTTCTTGGCTATCTTTTCAAATGACTAGGTAAGAGTATCTTGACGTTATCGCTGTCGGCTTGTCATGTAAATATCTCACCTTCTCTCTTCTTACTAGCCATGTTGTCAAGTTCCTCAAGCAAGGCGATCCAAAGTATAAATCATTCTTTGTGAGAAGGATGCAACAGCTAGGCTCAGGTGAACGTAGTCGTATACTTCAGAAGCGACTTAAAGGTTCACAATCTACCATCTACGAGACATATCTCGAACAGAAGTCAGGGTTCCGTATCTTGTGGACAGAGGAAGGAGAGAACATTGTCATCTGGTTCGTTGCCAAACATAAGGAGGTATCACGACTGATGCAATTGATTGATGATTCCAAGAGTCGTACAGCTCGGCAACAACTATCAGAGTCTGCCATCTCAGATCTAAGAAACGAGAACTTGCTACCATCACAAAGAGAGGCCAAGAAAGAGGTGCTACTTGACGTGTTTAGCAACGTACCATTGAAGCTGTATGATGTCAGTTATCAGAGTATCGATGATATTGCAACCTCTTCATGGTCACCCAAACTTCACTTGACTGATGAGGAGCGAGATGTGGTGGAAGCGGATGGCACTGTATTGGTATTAGGGAGAAGTGGAACGGGCAAGACTGTCTGTATTTGCAATCGAATGGAGTATGACCGTCAAGTTTATGGACAAGATCCTACCTTCTCCCAACTCTTCGTTGCCAGATCGAAGCGGCTGTGTCGATATGTTTCCGAAGCAACGGGAAATCACAACACAAACTCATTTCTCACTTTTGATGATCTTGTCTATAATTTGGATACGTCGTTGCCTAGTCTTGAAGGGAGTGACAACTCATTCTTTCCCAGTCAAAGGGTTGACTTTATGAGATTTAAACAAGAGTTCTACAATACTCAATCCTCAAGTTCATCCAAGGAGAAGAAGGTTAGTGCTATGATTCTATGGACGGCCATTAGAACATTCATCAAAGGTTCGATTGAGGCACATCAAAGTCCTGATGGCATCCTTCCTAAAGATGACTTCATTGCTGTAGAGAAGCTAGGCAAGAATAGGTGCAGAGTTCCAGCTGAATATCGTGCCTCCATGTATGATGAGTTTCTCAAGTATGAAGAGTACAAGGCCAAGCTAGGATTATGGGACGATATTGACCGTATTCAACATTTACTTTCTCGACTTAACAAGTGCATGAATACAGACCCTACCGTCTTTGATGGTTTGAGGAAGAGCAAGATTTATGTCGATGAAGTACAAGATTACACCCAGATTGAAATACTCCTATTCTTCTATCTTGGTGGTCCTGGTGGTCTTTTCCTTGCTGGGGATCCAGCACAGTCGGTAGTAGAGGGTACCGAGTTTAGATTTGAAGAAGTACGTCGTGTGGGCTACTTTGTCGCTGAGAGTAGTGGAAATCGGGATCTCATACCATCTAAAGCCAAGACTGTCAACGTCAACTTCCGCTCACATGCTGGTATACTTAACGCAGCTGGATCATTCCTCGACTATCTCTTCAAATACTTTCCTGGTAGTGCTAAACAATTGAAGAAAGATTATGGTTTATTTCAAGGATCTAGACCTGGCGTGCTGCACAAGGTCAAGACAAATCAACTGGCTACCCTTCTATCCGACAAGTTGAATGGTACAGTAGTTCTAGTACATGATGAATCATCAGACTACTGGCGTAAAGCATTGGGGGGATACAAGTTAGTATACGGCATTAGGGAAGCAAAGGGACTTGAATTCAAGTCGGTCATGATACTCGACTTCTTCTCCGAGCTTCCATCTCCTCTTCACAAGCCATGGAGGAACTTGTTATTGGATCGAGAAGGGCAAGACTTTGAAACCAAGTACCCTCTAGTTGGTACACACCTCAAGCTTTTATATACTGATATAACGCGATGTATCGAGCGACTCTTCTTCGTCGAGACAAGCTCTTCAATTGCCGGTGATACATTAGTTCGATGGCTTAAGCAGAATGCATTGGCAACGAAGAACAACATTAATGATATTGAATCAATGGCCATGACATCTGATGAGTTCTTGAGTGAAGGTTTTAACAATACAGAGCAGGCCGAATCTGCAGAGGAACTTGATTTGGCATACATTGCATTAGACCGAGCTGTTTGGTGCTTTGAGCAGGCTGATAACTTACCTCTTGCCGCTAAGGCACGTACAAATCGTCGAAGTATCAAGTTTCGTCTTGATCTATTGAAGGATAGTAGTGATGAAGAAATGATCGAAGTAAAGGGTGCACAAATGGTGGAGTCACTTACAAGAGAAGGTCTACTACTTGAGGTTATGAATGTATATTACTCAATCAGCCCATTCATGAGAGAGTATTCAAAGGAGCAACTGGAGAATGTGTTTATATCAAAGATTCGTCTTGCATCTTAACTGTTGGTTGGTAAATATATTAAAGTAATCTAATCATCATCTGTTTTTCAAACAACTTGCGGACAAGAATGAGCGCTGTCAAAGATGTCACCTGAACACCACCAATTCAAGATTTAGTAATGTTACTCATAGAAACATCCCAGCTAGTAGAATAGCACAACGTATTACTGATTGTACCCCCATCGTATAGATTCACGATAACACTCATTTGATTTATGATTATTCTGTAAACTACTCGGTGTGAGTTAGGATAGCAAAGCAAGATTAGAGAAGCCATTATGTATAGCAAGTAGTATTATCTCTCCTACTCTCTGGAACCAAATACATGAACACACTTCGTCTAAAGTAGGGGGCCAATATTGTTGCAATGTGCTGACGATTTACTCATACATATCAACTATCAATCTAGAACTCCGGCAACTCTTTACAAGTTGTTCACATCTTATGCACCTTCTCTTGCTTTGCAATAGATAAACATGAGCACTAAACAGCAGCTGCAACTATCTCAAAGCAGTGATATGAAAAAGAATGATAATAATAAAACATATATATGGATAAAGTTACACAATGGACAGTTTATACCCGACGGTAATGATACTAGCAAGGCAGTACGAGGTAGAAAACGAGGTGCTCCAACAAGCTATAATGGTAGCAGTGGTAACGATGATGAAGTTTGGGGATGGTCTCCTGGTTACTACTCTTTAATATCTGATAGTAACACTAAAGACAATGTAATAAGCTCTACTGCAAAAACAGACGAAGATCAGGATGACAACAACATTGCAATAGCTCAGCAATATCAAATCACCCTACTAAACAACCAAGAACAAACGTCTAATAATACACATATAATATCACAACAAATTACAAATGAACTATTATCAAATGGTTCAATAGTATTAGCAAATTCATGGGAAGAATATGATTTCATACATAGATTACAAACCTCTAGTGGTGACGGTGAGTCGGATGATGAATCTTATAATTATGATGAAGAGAGCAGTGATAGTGGTGAAGAAGAGAATGTTAAGAAGAGTTTGCATCATTTAATTGAAGAAGAGGTACTTGATTCACCGCCCTCTAATTTGATTGAATTGACTCATTTACATGAACCTAGTGTTGTACATGCATTACGGTATCGATATGCGAATACTAGTTCATCCTCAGGAGAAGGAGAAGGCAATATGGCAAATAACATCTATACAGATACAGGTCCAATATTATTGGCTGTTAATCCATTCAAGCATGACAAGAGTGGTAGATTGTATGGTAATGATACTGTAGATAGGTATAGAAGTTATGGTGAGAAGAGTTGGTTAAAGGAACGAGGTGTTCGTAATTCTACCTCGGCAAGCTCTGAAGAGAAGGAAACAAGAGGGATGGATGTTGATATACACGAGGAAGAAACATCCTTACCACCGCATGTATATGCAGTAGCAGACCGGACATTTCGAACAATGATGACCAGGTTACATCCACCCACTGACGTATCAAGTAGTGCCTCTTCTAGAGTTGCACCTCAATTGTCAACGCAAGATGGCAAGAGTTTTCAACAGCAACAGGTGAAGATTAATCAGTCTGTGTTAGTATCAGGAGAATCCGGTGCAGGAAAAACAGTCACCACAAAGCTGTTGATGAGTTATCTATCCAAGTTGTCAGAGAAGAAGTCCACCACATCCAACTCTTCTCAGGGTAATGACAACAGCTCCAAAGAAGAAACAACAATGTCTATAGAGAAACGTGTGTTAGAATCCAATCCAATCATGGAATCATTTGGCAATGCTCGTACGATTAGGAATGATAATAGTTCGAGATTTGGCAAGTATATAGAGATGAAGTTTATTTCAGGTAGTTCAAGCAAGTCTATAGACGAGAAGGATCAAAGTACAGTGCCAGGTGCTACACTCGTTGGTGCATCGATCGAAACATACTTATTAGAAAAGGTACGATTGGTACATCAATCACCAGGTGAACGGAATTATCACATCTTTTATGAGTTGTTCAGCATGAAATATGACAATGACAACAGTGTACAAGGCACCGACACCAATACAAATCAACAAATGGTAGAAAAGTTAGGTCTACTCAAATATGATATGGAGGACTTTCGCCTAATCAACACCTCAGATACATATGACCGTCGAGACGGTGTGTTAGATTCCGATACCTTTAATGATATGAAACAAGCCATGACAATCATGGGATTTAAATCTACTGAAATCCATTCAGTCTTTCAAGTTACCACGGCATTACTACATGCATCGAATCTTTCATTTGAAAGAATTGGCGAAGTGGAATGTGCACTAGAGCAAGATAATGCTCATTTAGATTATGTAGTAGACTTGTTAGGTATTACCAAAGAGGGGTTAAATTCTGCACTTTGTTATTATGAGATCACTATCGGTGGTACCGGACGGAAAGGTGGCGAGACACACAAGAGAGTGCTGTCCATGGAACAGTGCGAAAAGGGTGTCGAGGCATTGATTAAGGCTACCTATGGTTCACTATTCAATTATCTTGTCAAGAGGATCAATGCTAGTGTTGCCGGTGATGTTGGGAAAGATAGTGCCGGTAGTAAGGTATCAAGAGCAAGAAGAGGTACTGAGAAGGAGGCATCTATTGGAATTTTGGTGAGTTGATTATAATTGGTGTTCATATCTTCTTTCTTCTTTATACTACACCTCCTACACTTGCTAATACTCACCCCTACCACCCTTTACTTCTCCTCTACAAACAGGATATCTTTGGCTTTGAGAGCTTCCAAGTCAATTCGTTCGAGCAACTATGTATTAACTATTGCAATGAGGCTCTACAACAGCAGTTCAATCGATTTGTACTCCGTAATGAACAAGAAGAATATGATAGAGAAGGTATACCGTGGAGTTTTATAGAGTTTCCCGAGAATCAAGATGTCTTGGACCTTATTGATTTCAAAGGCACTGGTATATTGAACATGCTACATGATCAATGTAGGACACCGGGCGCCTCCGATAAGACATTTGCCCTGGCAATGTATGACAAGTGTTCAAGTCATGAACGGTTTGAGGCTAATTCGCGTCAGGTGGCCGAACAGCTCTTTGCAGTAGCTCACTATGCAGGTTTGGTAGAGTATGATGTAGAGGGCTTTGTCGAGAAGAATAGAGATGAACTACCCAAGAGTTCATCAGACTTATTGCTTTCCTCAAGCAATGAGTTCGTCAAAACGCTGGCACAAATTCTACAACCCTCGCCGACATCAACAAAGGGCAAGAAGACGACAACACCACGAAGCGGAGCAGCCCAAAGGCCGACTGTTGGCATACAATTCTCATCACAACTCCACATTCTACGCCGCAAAATTGATGATACAAGTCCACACTACATCCGTTGTCTCAAGCCAAACAATCTTCTTGTACCTGATCATTTTGATGCTGCACTTATTGCCGATCAACTTCGATGTGCTGGTGTGATTGAGGCCGTCCGCGTGTCACGTCTGGGATACCCACAACGCTTCTCTCATAACCAATTCATATCAAGGTATCGAATTCTAGGACGGAAGCTGAAAAAGAAGAGTAGTTCAAACAAGAAGTATAATCCAGCCAAAGCATTAGTTCATTCTATATCCCAACGACTCGAGAATAAACCCGAAGACGTGGGGATACAAGTTGGAAAGACAAAGGTCTTTCTTCGTCGACAGGCATATGATTTACTAGAGACACTACGGCGAGATAGGGCGGCCGAGGCAGCAATCACCATCCAAAAGCAAGCTCGAGGATACCTTTGCCGCAGATCATATGTCAAGGCACTTCATTCTGTACTAACCATACAGTGCTTTGTACGTCAAGTGTTAGCAAAGAGAGCTGTCAATGAGTTCAGGCACCAGTACAATTCAATCATCATTCAATGTACACTTCGACGATATGTGGCAAGGAAACGATACATTTCAGTCAAAACCATCGCTCGATTTGGACAATCATACTATCGTGGGTACCTCGGTAGACAAATATACAATGAACTGAACCGTGAACGGTCGGCTTGTTATCTACAATCACGATGGAGAGGCTACCTAGCATTGAAAAGCTTTAGAAGACAAATTAACGCTGTCATGATCATTCAATGTGCAAGACGTTGCCAATTATCAAGGGCCGAGCTCAAGTTAAGAAAGGGCGCAGCAAAAGACTTGTCGACAGTAGTACAAGAGCGAGATAGATTAAGGCAAGAGGCGGCTGCTCTTCGGAATGAGCTAAAGAAGGCAAAGGATGAAAGTCACCAAGCTGAATTAGTACATCAAGACGACCATATTGGTGATATTTATAGTCTAGACTCCGTAAATGCAAAGGATGCCGAGATAGAATCTCTTCGGGCGGCTCTGGATCAACTATCTAAAGAGAAGGAAGCAGCTGTCAACGAGTTGGATGAAGTCAACAAGACGCTTGCCTCTTTAAAGGCTGAATCAGCTTTGGTTGTTCAAGATAGAGATGATGTTAAACAGATGAACAAGATGCTACAAACCGAGCTAAATACCAAAGAGGAAGAGATACAAGGCCTCAAGAAGGATCTAAAATTGGTCAATGAGAAGTCTAATGTCGTTGAAAGCTCTAATGTTCAGGTAGCGGAAAGCCAGATGACAAATAGTGTACAAGTTGTGGACTTGAAAAGAGAGCTTAAGGAGTTAAAAGAGGCACACAGAGAGCTGCAAAAGGATAACGATCATCTCAAGGATCAAAACTCAGCCCTTACCAAATCATTAAATGAATCAAAGAAGAGCATCGACAAGCCAGTACATTATGCCTTAAGCACACCCACTTCTAATCAAGCACCAGACACTCCCGAGACTAATAGAGCTTTACCCATTGAGGAGAAAAGTCCCGGCGTTGTTGTGACCACGGTATGTACAAGTCTTACCGACATGGACGGAGAAGAAAGAGAGGTGGCAAGGCTTCAAGAGGAGAATCAAATGTTGAAGAAACAACTTGAGCTACTACGAGTCACAAACGAGTATGAAGGTATAACTGACGACCAAGAGTATGATGAGTCTGTGGCTCCTGGCTCTGCTTCTGGTGACACAGAAGAATACACGGATGCTAATGCCATGCCTGAGAGTGTAATGAAGCAGATATGTTCAGAAGTCGAAGCCTGTACAGAACAAGTTATTAAGAAGACACGGGCTGAGTCGGAATCTACAATTGCCAAGCTTCAAAGTGAAATTGACAGCCTGAACGAAGATTTAGAACGAAATAAGAGACTTGCCAAGTACGATGTGGATGATATGACACGAGTAAACAGGAGTCTTAGAGCTGACCTAGAAGCAATGGCCGCAGAAAAGTTAGTCTTAGAGGAAGACTTGGAAGCAAAGATTGATGAGTTTGATGCGTTGAATGAGGATGTTGAACGATTTGCCGAGACGTTTGCCACACAACACGAAGAGTTGCAACAGGCAGAGAGCAAGGCCAAGAAACTCAAGTCTGAAAACAAGAAGCTCAAGGCATCAATTGCAGAGAAGAAGACAATGATAGATGAACTCAAATCACAATTAAACACTACCCCGTCAAAGGTTGAATCAGAGATAAGTAAACTTTGGTCTGAAGTAGAGCGTCTTCGAGAGACACCGTCATCAACTGCCGCTGCAACACCGACAGCCACGACTGCTGAGATATCAGACTCATTTACAGAGAAGGCTAATTACAAACATGAAGCCCTTGACTTGAACAGCTCAGACTCCAGCAGTGAGGACGAAAAGAATACTGGGCTTAAAAGTATTCGATCTCCTCTCTCGTTGTTTACTAAAGGAGGAAGTCCTAAACCACCAGCGAATGTTGCTGCCTCTCTTACTCAAGAAGATGTTAGCAAGGACTTGACTGACATCAAGTGAAGTAGAGTAGCTGTACATAATGTAAAGTAACCAGTCTTATGGATGCTGTAGATAGCTACAACCAAATGAAAGAGTATGTACGTAATTATTCGATAGAGGTAGAATGAAGTAGGCCAGTGTCTAAAATAAATAGTTATGTCGTAGGTATCAACTATCAATGTATCATGCCATTCACTAGCATAACTATGAATCTCGATGGTATCATCTTACAAGCGCGACTGGCAGTCTGTATCTAACCATACTAATTTTGTGATAGATGTCGACACAGTTCGAACACGTGGAATGTTTTGTTTTTTACAAGTGTAACCTATTTGGGGGGCATACACTGAGCCCGCGGCAGCGTTAAGCCCACCGCAAGGGTCCCCGAAGGGCTAGCCCACGCAGTGGGCTAGTATCTTGAAAAAAGGATACTCAAAGATACCCAACTAAACTCTCATATATCAATAAATAAAATTATTGTACTTACAACTTAATTACATCACCATACGATAAGGACTTCTGTATATCTCTGCATGGTTGACACAGTAGTATGGTTGACACAGTAGTATATCATTCAACATATTGGTGTATAAAGTTCTCTCCTACTCACACCTATCACTCTTCATATAGTATTTATTAATCGCATACTATCTATTCTCTTATCGTCTGCCAATCCTACCGCTGCTTCTTATTGTACCCTCGTCAATATTCATCATGGCCAAAAAGAAACAACAACAACGAAATAATAAAAAGAAGAAGAACCGCAACCGCAACCAAGCTGCTGCTACTTCACAAAATACAGCAGATGCGGATGACAGAGACGCCGGCGCGGAGTACTTGACAAATTCAGGCAATGCAATGAGAGCGTATCAAAATCTTAGTGAAGAAGAAAAGGCAAATGTCAATGTCGAAGATTTGAAGAAGGTATGTGTTAGGTATTCTTCTCATGGGATGTGTGATCGGTGGTATATGGTTATATTTGATATTATGTATCTCACGGACAAGTCACTCATATATGTATATTGCAATATTTAGTCAATGATGATTGGTCTTATGAAAGATATGGAGAATTTAATGCATTTGGGATTACTTGGTGATGACGATCTTGGCCTTGATAGTCTATTATCGGATGAAGAAAAACAAGAGGCAAAAGTACGTGATGAGGTATTATTCAAGGATCACCCCCCTCGTCCTGATTGTGATATTTGTTTCAATCAATTACCTGTGGCCTCTAACCAAAAGACGTACAAGTTGTGTTGTGGTAAGATTGTGTGCGATGGTTGTATTGAAGAGATCAGGGATAAGGACAACAGGAAGGAGAAAGTTGGGGACTTATGCCCTTTCTGTCGTGTCGTTTCAACTTCATCAAATACTGTGGAGCTGGTGAAGAAGAGGATGGAGTTAAATGATCCCGACGCATTTATGGTTATGGCGCATATAACTAGTGTAGGGACATATGGTCAGAAGAAGGACGAAGAGAAGGCCGTATCGTTGATGGAAAAAGCAAGTGAGTTGGGATCAGTAGATGCAAACACCTCTCTTGGATTTGCATACCTCCAAGGAACATTTGGTCTACAAAAGGACATTGGAAAGGCAAAACGTTACCTGGAAAACGCGGCAATTAAGGGAAATTGTGAGGCGAGGTACCGGTTGGGCTGTATGGATAATACGAAGGAGACAGTCAGTAGAGGAGTGAAACACTTCATTATTGGAGCAAGGGATGGGCACGAACCAAGTTTGGTGTCAGTGAAGAAGGCTTTCACCGCGGGTTATGCAACTAAAGAAGAGTATGAAGATACATTACGTGCCTATAATGAGAGTCTAAATGCAACAAAGACAAAGGAAAGGGAGAAGGCCCTTAAATTCAATACACGGGCTGATGATGACGAGCTATTTCAGGTTCCTCTTTGGCCAGATTGTCCAATCTGCTCAATTCCTCTTCCAGGAGGTCAAAGTCGAGGTTGCGGAGTGTGTAGTATGCCCCCAGAAAACTCGTTGGAAGAGCACCTCGAAAGGTTAAATACTCGTATTGATAAGTACAATGACCCATCAGCATACAATTATCTTGGTGTCTATTACGATAATGGAAACCTTGGCTTGCCAAAAGACGTTGCAAAAGCACATGCTCTTTGGGAGAAAGGAGGTGAGTTAGGATCAAAGGAAGCGCTTGGAAATCTTGCTGGTGCATATGATGAAGGTGATGGTGTGAGATATAGCACAAAAAAAGCTAGGTATTACTATGAGTTGGCGGCTATGAAGGGGAATCTGCGTAGTAGTCCTCGAGACCTGACTTCAAATCGAAGCCCTGATAAGATACCACAATATCAACTGGACCCTTCTTCTTAGTAATGGGCTGTAAAATCTTATCCAAAGATATAAAGAACCAATCAACCTCGGACTCATTCCGAAGACTAATACCAAACAAGTCAATGAAGAGTAGATGATCATCCTCGTGATATGTGCACCTTTCAGCCAACGAACCAAAGAGGCTATACCCCATCTTTTCTTTCTTGAAGAATTGTCTATCCATGATCTTGAGGTTCTCACTAATGGCTGGAGTGAACTCCATTTGATCGAGTATATCCTTTTGAAGATCTATACCAGGTGCAATCTCGATAAGTTCTAATACATCATGAGCAGTCGTCCGCCAAAAGACTGCTCTCTCCGTGACATAATATACTTTCTGTCCTCTTCTTATACTCTCTGCAGCACTGAATGTCGTTTCATATACCTCGTTGACAAACTTCTTGATCGATCCTTCTTGCTTGATACTGATACTCCCTTTCTCTTGATTAAAGTCTATTTTCAAACCCTTGGCAGTAAATGTGCTCATGAAGCAAATGTTTCGTGTTGATTGTGTGATATCAACAAACCCCCCTGGCCCTGTTAGACGGCTAGAGTTCATTCTGCTCACGTTAACATCTCCAGATGATGATATCTCGGCAGCGCCAAGAAAGGCTATATCAAGGCCGCCTCCATCATAGAAATCAAACTGCTCATTCATTTCAATAAGAGAACTTGCATTTGTGGACGGACCGAACTGTTTCCCAGACGAAGGCAGTCCTCCAAAGGAACCAGGCTCTGTTGTCAAAGTGATATAAGGTAGCATTCCTTCTTCTCCGGCTACAGAGGCAACCCCTTCTGGTAATCCAATCCCTAGGTTCACAGTTTGCCCAGGCTTAAGCACTCTGCTTGCCCTTCTTGCTATAACTTTACGCTCATTCAGTTTCATCCGTGGCGCATCATCGACAGGACTTCTAATTTTGCCTGTCAAAACAGGACAGTAAGTTGTGTTAAAACTCATGGGATGAAACTCATCATGATCTTCATCGTCTACAACCACAACGCAGTCAACCATTGAAGAAGGAACTAAGACATCTCGGGAAGGTAAAGAGTTCACTTGGCACAATCTCTTTACTTGAGCTATTAAAACTCCACCACTATTCCTCGCTGCCATAGCTGTATATAATTGATCACATAGCAAGCTTTCATGCTCAAACGATAGATTTCCATGACTATCTCCGGTAGTTGCTCGGATAATACCAACCTGAATTGGTAATGCTTTGTACAGCAGATAGTCGCTCGTCATCTTGCCATCGTATCCAATTGTAAGTTTTGTGACTAGTTCTTTATGAAGTGATGACTGTAACGCCCTCTCATTTGCCGCTCCTCCATTACCAACCGAGGGATCTACATACGTGCCTAATCCAATGGTTGTTAGGTGCCCAGGACTATGGGTCGCCTGAGCTCTAATCATTCTTGATATCGAACCTAAAGGCAAGGTCCATGCTTCTATTTCATTGTTGATTGCAAGATCCCCCAACATCGGCACTTGTCCAAAGTGTGCTCCAATAGCTCGTTTGATCATTGGTTGTGCAGTACTTCCATCTTCCAATTTAGGTAATCTGGCTAGATAATTCAATCCTCGTCTATCCCAATCTCCGGGACCTCCCCCAAAGAGTAATGTCAAATTACCAACACCATTTTTGATACCATCTTTATACTCTTGTTCATACCGATCTGCTAATGATTTGAGTATCAAGTCTGGTGATCCTTGAGCGACGAATCCACTTACACTGAGAATTGTATATATCATGCATATGTATTTGTTGAGCACATATGAGAACATCTCAATACACATGATGTCTAATATACTTATAACTTACGCAAGTGTATCCCCTCGAGAAATAAGAGAAACAGCGTCCATTGCAGTGCATACTTTATGAGCTGCATGTGATGGTATATGTAACGACGATATAGACAGCACAGTAGTTGCTGTACTATTGTGATCATCATTTGATGGCCAATGATTTGTACTAAATTCTCGATTGTTCACATCTCGTGTACTCCAGGAAGAAGAAGACGATGATATCGTCCATAATATTGATGTAGCATACTGCAATGATGGTCTGATATGTACTCTCCTCGATAGAAGATTTGTAGTATTGACGGCGATGATATACATTGGATAGTTGCTTATGGGAGGATCTCTCCATTTTTTGATTCGAGTTCTCATTCTTTTCATCCATCACAAGAGATTTGCATTTATCTGTCTATACACACAGCCGGCATGTATGACGACTTTTCGCCGCCGCCTTTATCTCTCACATTATGACTATCATATGAATGATCTCAAATAGATCATGCAATACGTAGTTAGTGCGTTATCTAGCAAATATTGATTGCCCTCAAGAGATGGAAGAAAAAGATAAGCAAATAATACCTGCATGTGAGAGGCAGAAGACACCTCAAAGAGGAGAAAGAGGAACACAGATCAGTCTATAAAATAATCATATCATAGTACCAATATCAACATTCTACATTGGCTTTACGAGTTGTCAATTAATATGAAACCTCGCCTCTTAATAACAGTCTTTTCTCATGGTGTCACAGGCCACGGGAAAAGGATACCGTTTCAGGTTTTATCAAATATCAATCTCTCACTGACGATCTTCTACACTGACGCCTATTATCTCCTTAATCTATACTATCATCCTCTTATGTACAACAATTCTACTCAGTTTAGTATGTCTTTGCAATCATCTATCATCCGTCAAGTGGCATTGGCCGCTATATTTATTCTTCTATCCTCAATAACAAAAACAAATGCATTTGTCAGAGTCAGCAATATTCCTCCATCAACTCGTAGGATATCATCACTGCATATGGCAGAAGACAGTCCATTTGAACTAATGGTAGAACTACCAGGTGGCAAGGGATTATCTGCACAAATGAGATTGCAACCAGTACTAGATGTTCCATCAGAGATAGTTGAAGTACGCTATGCTTTGCCGTTTGGGCTGAATGTTGAACCAAAAAATGGTTTAGCAATATGTACAGCAGACGGACCCGGTGGAGAAAAAGTTGGTGATATATTACGCTTTACTTCACAGTGGACAATGGGACTTCCTAGGGGTAATGGTGCTATTACAACAGCGGCTAGTTTCAGTGGTGCTATTAGCTGGCAAGTATCAATGTTTGATGTTTGCAAGGCTGGAAAATGGGAAGAGGTTATTGAGGCATTAACAAGTAATGTTGAACAACGAACTAATGAGGTTGTATTGCTGTTTGAAAGACCTTTAGGGAAGAAAGAAGAAGTATAGTAGTACAGCATCTTGGGGATACACTTGGCATTGCAGGGGAATAAGCTAGCTAGCAGAAGATCAAATCAACAACAACCTACTTAAACAAAGAGGAACTAAACACAGTATCCTTGAATGAATCCATAAACACCTCATCTGAAAATCGTTCAGCAGACTGTCTTCCATTCTTTCGTACCTGTGTAGTCCTCTCACTATTCCCCTCTCTAACCATAGTTTTAAACAAGAAATCCGCATACTCTTCAACAGTACTTGCTAAACATCCAGTCGAAGTATCTTGATTGTTACTATCAACTCCATGTCGAATGTCTGTCCAACTACCAAAAGTGTATGGATATAAAATGATATCCGACTGGAAGATTCGCGTTTCACAGTTATGAAGATGAAGAGAGACGATAGTAACTCAAGTTAGTGCATACGGCTTGCAAAAGACAATCAAATAAAGACAAACCAAGTTCAACTGAAGTAGTCCAATCACCAAGACATCATATTGAGCACACGAAATCACATCATAAAATAATACTAACGCGGACTTTCCTGTGGCCCTCCGCTATTGTGTGCAATTGTCACCAACCCAGCAGCCATCATTTCCACCACGCCAATACCAAAATGTTCATTCCACATTGTATGGATACCAATACTTGCCTTGCCAAAGTAATCTTTGAGGGTAGAGTATGGTTCATTCAAAACAAACTTGACATTATCTTGAATGTTCAATTCTCGAGCAAGTTTTTGAAGTTCATCTACTCGTTGTTGATCACCCTCGTTACGACAGCTTCCAATCAATACCAAAGTAGGCGTGGTCAAGGTCTGTTTAAACTTATCATTATCATTGTGCTCTTTTACAAGTTCAATAAGTTTGGCAAACGAATGTAACTGCATTACATGATCCTTCTCGGGTCGAAACTGTCCAATAGATAATATCATACCATTTTCTCTACCACTCAATGGCATATTCTTCAAACTTTTCGTATCCACGGGTGGATATACAACATGGATCTTACCAGCCATCTTCCATAACGATGAAATGTGATTCTTCGTCCATGTAGAATTAACCATTGTTAGATTTGCCAAACTACCAATAATACCATATAACATTGCAAAGATGGTATAATATACCAACTTTATACATGTTACTAATATATTATTTGATATTTGTATATTATTATTGTAACTGGGACGACGATCCCATACCATTGATAACATGTCGGTACTAATTGTTGGATAATGAACATATGTTGCAACCTTGCATCCTGCTAGGATACGTGCGACGAGGAAGGTGAAGGCACATCCTGTCGTATCAATGTATACATGTGGTGGGAGTGTGGTTAAAGCATGGTATGCTAGTTGCATTGTTGCTATTGATTCAGCAATTAGAGTAAATCTCTTTGGTTTGTCTACTTGTGTAGTAAGTATTTTCAATATGGAGAGGATAATAATTTGTGATGAGCACTTGATGAGCATTTGCAGTATAATAGTTGTTACACCCAAGACAACAATCAACATGATGAACAGCAAATACATACAAATAACTACATACCAAGTAAATACTTCACTTCATGTAAATGAACAAAGTGTATATCCAATGTCTTTGGTATAACAATACCAAATCTTTCTTTTACTTGTTCTAATACATTCTTATCATAATTCTCTGTTGGTTTGTCAATTGTATATATCACCACTGATAACTTTTTACAATTTAATAAGAGTGTATCATCCTCTGCTATGGTATCAACCTTCTTTTGTGTTTTACTACGTCGATTATTTGATAATATTGTACCATCCTTTGATGAATCTTTCAATTCACCTAATGCTTGGATTGATTTCCATAATACACGTTCACCTCCACCACCAGATGCGCAATATGGGTGAAAAAATCCAACAATGAAAGTGCCATCATCTTCATTACCAACATTCTTGGTTTTCTTCTTTGCTGACTCGATAAGAGTACAATTGCATTGACGTTTGTATTCAATGAATGATTTTCGAGTTGTGTAGAAACCATGTCTAGTCTGTTGATAGATTAGTAGTAATGTGGCAATACCGGCAAGACATGTAGCCTTTAGGATATGTTGCCAATCATATTCGACGTGATTAGTGAATAGTGATCCCATGGTGAAAGTGGTACCATAGGAGGAGAGTGAGGCAGTACAATAATGATAAGCAAATATCTTTTGTGATGGTATCCTTCTGTTCTCCTGACATCAGCATCATTGATGTCGACTCTATAACTTCCAACTTCCATCAGTGAGTTGACGATTGTGTATTCCTGCATGAACCAACAAACTCTACACATTAGACGGGCGATTGATCAAGCGTTTACACTTTCATTAGTAGTGGCTCGCTAATCATAAACCGGTACTGATGTTGTTTGTGAAATCAAAGAATAAAGAACACGAAACTTTTGATCTGTGGTGAACCAATTCAAATCTTTTACACACTTTATTAAATCTATGATACTCAAGTAGAACCTAATGTAGGACATCTATGACCGCCATGCTAAGGATTGGAACTCTTGGTCGCTGGCCATACTATTGGTGGTAATCGATGCAAGGGTATACAAATAGTATCTCCTGTTGATGAAGTCTCTCCTTCAACGCCTTCTTCTCCACCTAATGACAAATTTTCAGCTTCAACAGCATCTAATCCACCCCGTGTTGGTCTACGGCCACGGCCTAATACCCACTTAAATCCAATTCCCTCCAGACGATTGATTTGTTCTTCTGTAATCTTTTTCCCATTTTGATTCTTCTTTGCTGTGCGCTGAGTAGTCACCCATAAACCCAACTCCGGATTGGCTTTGTACTTTTGAGGAACATTGCAGTGTCCATGCTCCTCATTGAATTGTATGAGCTCTTTGAACCTTTCATTCCAACCCTCTACTGATGGTTTAGATCCACGCGATAATTGCCATTCAAATCCGATATTATGCAATAGTTCGAATCGATCGGGTGATAGTTTATTCTTCTTGTATAATTGGCGCTGAGTTTGCACCCAAGTTGCTAATTGTAGGTTGGCTGTGTACTTATCAGGAACTCTACAGTGTCCATTCACTTCTTTGTATTTCTGAAGCTCTTCAAACCTTTCATCCCATCTCCTGTTAAGACTTTCGATGCGTTCTTTTGATAACTTACCATTCTTGAATAATTGACGCTGCCTATCCACCCATAATCCCAACTGTGGATTAGGTTCATAAACCCGGCAGTGACCATTTTGATCTTTATATTCCTTAAGCTGACTGAACCTTTCATCCCAAACCCCCGCTTGTTTACCACGAGGTGGGTTCCATATAAACCCAATCTCTTCCAGAAGTTTAATTTGTTCAGATGAAAGCTTACCCCTTTTCATTTTATTGTATACTCTCCGCTGATTGCTCACCCATGCACCCAACTTTGGATTGGTTTTATAATGCTGAGGAACATTGCAGTGTCCGTGCTCCTCATTGAATTGTATGAGCTCTTTGAACCTCGCATCCCAACTCACACTTACGCGAGCAGCTGGCTTTTGTTGCCGCCGAGATGTACCCTTTAATTTCGCAGCCTTCGGCATTATTATTGCTTGTACAAGTATTCAGTATTGGTATTATTATATTCATATATCTTTCAGTTTTATAAATCAATTATGTAGGTATCTATTTCATGAAATGTTATATCCTTTATCATCACCAAACCATCATATCAAGCAGTCATATCGTAGTCACAAAGCGCTCAAATATCTTTTGATATCTTTTGTGGTATCCTTCTGTTCTCCTATCTACGCTAATCTAATATCCACTACTGAAGCATTGATGTCGCTCTACTTCCCATTAGTGAGTTGACGATTGTGTATTCCTTCATGATCCAACGAGCTTTGATATCGTACATTAGACGGATTGATCAGCGTTTACACTTTCATTGGTAGTGGCTCGCTAATCCTAAACTTGAATGCCACAACTTTTGATGGCCAAAGACCACAGTACAGATAGAGTATGTATGGAGTTATCTTTCCCTTTGGTAGAGGTTCATGATGATGTATTAATCGTTGTAGGGTGGCGTCGAAGGAGTGTCGGCGGCGGTAGTGAAATAGAGATGAGGTCATACTGACATATGATATGATCAAAATTATAATCTCGATTTGATGGATGACAAATTTATTATCAAATGCAATCTACGTACGCCAACATGACATAAATTATAATCTCTAAACTATTGTGCGGCCTTGATCTACAGAAAGGTATGGTTGGATGTTCAGATGGTGAATAGTAAAGAGTAATGCTGCAATTTCACTCATACATCAAATGAGATCAATGGTATCAATTGTTATGGAAGGTGTTATATCTCCGTGTAGTGGAGGTGTACTAATTCAATTATCTAGACGGAACAACTTCTGGGGTGCCTTGTAGCTTTCTACCATACCTGCAAATCATTCATGCACGACATTGAAGTATATATTCACGAAATAATGGGGTGTGGAAACCGTCAGTAGTGAAAACTTAGTAGAATCCACCAAATAACTCAGTTACCGTTCTACAAATATCAAACTACTTCTAATCAAATGGTAACTATTTTACAATACTTTACATTTGCCACCAATCAAATCATCAACTTAAAACCTCCCTCACTGCATTGCAATAACTTCATCAGCCATTGAAACACTCTCAATCATACCAAGAAGCTTGGCACTATTAGTACTGTTAGTTGACTTCCTGTCAAGTATACCGGCTCTGATATTACCATCTGATACACGTCTACCAGACATTCGAAGCATTGATGATCTACGATTCCTACGAACTTTCTTTACACCAATAAGCTGACTAACCTCTTCTTCAATAGCCTGGAGGAATTTGGCCTTGAGCTTTTCTAATGATAGCTCTGTCTCTACATCCATACCATACATCAAGAATTTAAGCCCTACAATACCAATTGACTCTTTGACACGCTCAAGGTCTTTGGTATTGTCTTGATCAACAGGCAAATACTCCATGTGTACTCCTATACCATACCCTGCCAACATATAGAGAGCGGAATACTGCATTGCTTGGATATAAATCTTCTTAACTGCTTCAGTTGTCAAACCAGAATCACGAACTTTGGCCTCATAGACAGACCAAAAAGAGTTTACCCAATTTATACAGTTATCTGCGGCAGAACGATGGCCATTGAGGGCATGAGCAAAAGCACAACTGATCGGAAAAGCACGGAGAGGACCTATATCTGTAGCAGGTATACCTCCGCGGCTCATTTCGAAGTCGACAAACACCACGCTACCACTTTCTTCGAATTCTTGTAGCAACTCGATACTAGGTTTCTTACCAACTAATAGATTAAAGGAATGGCAATCGGCGTGAATCAAACACTCACTCTCATCAAGTGTCGAGACATATGCATGAAGAGCTGCGGTAGTTTTGTCTTCACCCAACTGCTTTGCAAGTGCGGCTACACGATTATTATTATCTGGACTGTGTAAATCCCCAATAATCTTTTCAAGGATAGGAGTTAAAGATTGTACCCACGGCTTCATCTCACTGTTGAATTGAAGTTCATCGGTTTCAGTCTCTTTTTGGTGTAACTTTGACAATCCCTCTGCTATCTTATCGGCAGTTCGTTTGTCAACACTACCATCAATGAACTGATTACCGAATTGTTCGTCAACGGGACTATACTGTGTTACTAACAACTTCATATCATCACCAATATCATCACAAAAGTATGGTGTAGAGACGAGACTGGGATTCAAGGAATTGAACTTCTTCATCATCTTATACTCATTATCGGTACGGCTTAATGGACAAGGTTTGTCTGGAAAGAGTTGAGCAAATGGAAATGATAGCTTTGCAAATATCTTGATATCCTCACATGACACTGCATAGGAGTAATTTGCCAAGCCGCCAGTTAATATCTCAATATTAATCTCACTACCATTTGATAGATATGAATTGATAGTACGTAGATCATCAATGTCGGAAGAAGAAGTACACCTTGATTTAATGAGCTCCAAGACTGCTAACTTTTTGGCCTCTTTATCTTGATTGACTTCTTCCCAATTCGGTTCGGATGACATATTGTTGTTTGCTCGTTGAAATCGGTCGATGAATTGTACTATCTGACTTATAACTTATCATAGATGAAATGTATCTAATATTGTGAGCAGCATCCGAGTTTGTAGCAAGAAGCTCCAGAGCTGAGCAGTGTAATATCTTGGGCTGGCCTACAATACTGCTCAGCTTTTTCTTGGTCTTGTGTTAGGATACCTACCATATCTTTTTGATAAAAAAGGTGTCAATTGTCAATCGCCGATTGCCGATGGCGAGATCGATAGAAGGTGGATACATATTGATTGCAATTTGCAGCCGCTATGTATCACAAAGAAGTTGATGACTCGAAGAGGACAGTTATCTAAAAGTAATAAACAGCTCACTCAACATTTAGTAATAGATAGGTAAGATACTTCAGAAGATACTTACGATGATACAAACATCTAATTATGGATATGTATAGTATGGTATGAGCAGAGGGAGGTTGGTCAATGCTCTAATATCATATTGGAGGCGCTTTAATAACCTAGAGGTGCCTCCACTCTAGATTGTATGAGTATTAATGTTTAGGAGGAGGTGTAGTAGTGAGATCGGAATTTTTAGCGGTATCAAATTTATGCACCGTGCACCAAATAACTCTCGCCTCTCGACGACTAGTAATACAACCACTAATCACCTCCTCCTCTTCTATCCTCCTCATCAACTTCATAATGATCTCATCTAATATAGTAGATGATATTAAGGCCTGATTCTCTTCCTTCCTCATCGGCGGCGGTAGAAGCGTGACATAAGATGTGTATTTTTTTGCAATGGGGGAGGATGATGTTGATCATCGACCACGACTATCATAACACATAGCAATAGATAAGTATAATTAACAATGGCATATACATATTACATTGATACGATAATAATCTTTATTCTGCTTCCTTCATACCGTTGGTCAAGGCCGTCCAATTGGGAGTCTGTAGCGTGTTTTTGTATTTGTCAGTTGAGAATTAAATATGGCGTGATACCGGGTATTACCGCACAGAACCACACACATTGTCCATAATATTTATCATTCGATACTTAATTATACCCCCAAAGCCTTTACCATGCTATCCCTTACTACTTCCCGTGCTTTCCAGAGCACCCGCCTATTGGTCGATATGTCGACTCCCTCCTGGATGAAGGAGGGCACCTCATTCCATTTTGTTGATGCTGCCGTGAGCGTCGGCGTCTTTGTCTTTATGTTTTTGTTTGCAATGTTGTATTTGTATTGTCTCGTTACACTTATTATCTCTACTTTTACAGAAATCTCCGAAGAATTCAAGATGATCCACCGTTTGTCAGATGTCACCCCTACTACAAGTCGTTCTTTGATTGTTGCAACTACCACCGATGCCGATGATGAAGATACCTCCGCCGATATTGTTACCGTGAATGCTACCGTGGAGGAGGAGTTCTTCAATGCCGAATATACCCATCAGAAGTGGAGATAATAAGTGTAACGAGACAATACAAATACAACATTGCAAACAAAAACATAAAGACAAAGACGCCGACGCTCACGGCAGCATCAACAAAATGGAAT